>SXGR01515594.1_pt1 | contig 29065 bp, 33 predicted proteins | sample 3174711 | NCBI WGS metagenome assembly SXGR01 (sample SAMN11356860, study PRJNA531348) | freshwater metagenome | isolation source: freshwater sample F1-60 | place: China: Fuxian Lake, Yuxi | collected 2017-12-25 | reverse complement strand
CTCGGCGATCAAGAAGAAGGTAAAAAGAAAAAGCCGCAGCGGGCGTCGTTGTTCAAATCGATGGATACCGAATCGCTGTCGCTCGAACAAGCTTTGTCACTCTTAACGCTGCCGCGTGTCGTCGGCGTCGATGAAGAAGGCCGCGAGATTGTCGCGAGCCCAGGTCGTTTCGGCCCCTATCTCCGACGCGAAGACGGCGACTCTCGGAGTCTTAAAGATGAAGAACAACTCCTCACGATTACCCTCCAAGAATGTGTCGCCATTTACGCACTCCCAAAGCAGCGCGGGCGTGGCGCCGCGAAGCCACCTTTGCAGGAACTCGGTGATTCGCCGGTCACTGGGAAGTTGATTCGTGTATTGGAAGGACGCTTTGGCGCGTATGTCACCGATGGCGTAACCAACGCAACTATTCCTCGTAGCACCGACCCCACAACACTGAATGTTGAGGACGCGCTGATGTTGTTGCGGGCGCGCGCGGAATTGAACGAATCATCGCCGCGGCCGGTTCGCGGGGCAAAGAAAGCAACGGCAAAGAAAGCAACGGCAAAGAAGACAACGGCAAAGAAGGCAACCGCGAAGAAAGCGTCGGCCAAGAAAACCGCGAAGAAGACCTCTGGCATCGAAACAACCGTGAAAAAGGTTGTCAAGAAGTCAGCAGTAAAAAAGGCTGCGAAAAAGACGAGTTAGGCGAGTCGCCCACGACGATTCGTCAGCGTGCGATCGGGAGTATTGATTGCAATGCGGCGACTAGTTTTTGGCCGTACGCCTCGCGGCTAAACGTTGAACGCACTCGCTCGCTGCCAGCCGCCCCGAAATCGATAGCGAGCCGGCGATCGTCGTCTAAGCGAGCAAGTGCCCGATACAGCGCACCGCCGTCGCACGGCGGGATGATGAAGCCACTCGTTCCGTCGGTGATTATTTCTGAAGGACCGCCGGGGCCAGTAGCAACGACCGGCAGCCCCATCGCTTGCGCCTCAGCGCAGACCAACGAGAACTCCTCCGGGTAGACCGACGGAACCACGGCAACGTCGTAGCCCGCGTACCGCTCGTCGCCGCTCACGAAACCGTGCCACGTGATGGAGTCCGAGATGCCCGACTGTTTGGCCTGTTCCTTCAGCCCCGCCAAGAGAGACTGGTGTTCGTCGAGCGCATCACCGAAGAAATGTAGTTCCCAGTGTCGGTTTTCTTGGCGGGCCAGCGCGGCTGCTTCGAGTAGCACGCTGTGGCCCTTTTTGGGATGAATGCGGGCAACGCATGAGACCTTGAGAGGGCCTGTGAGCTTTGGCGCGACGATGTTTGCTCGTGAAGGTATTTCAATGCCGTTGTGAACGATACGGGTTTTGACCGCCAGGTTCGGTCGGACCTTGGTAAGCAGGCTCTTGGTGTATTGCGAGTTACATATCAGAAGCTCGCTCGATTTGTCGGCGTTGCGACACAGGGTGCTGATCTGCCACCGTGGTTCCATTGGACACTCACGGACGTGCAGAACATGCGGGATGTTCCATGATCGTTTGAGGAGCGGGCCGATGCCAGCAGCAAAGGTGTTCGAGTAGATCATCGAAAACCGTTGAGAGTGATGTGATCGACTCAGTTGGCGCTTTGCACTGCGAACGCGTTTAAACCATGCCAGGAGGAGCCACGGATTGTGCAAATTGCGGCGCCGAATTGCGAAGTCTTCGGTGATGATTGCCTCTGCGCCATGTTCGATTGCAGCATCGACTGCAGGGCCAAATGACGGGAACGCGATCGTCACGTCGAAGGCTTCGCTGAGCTGTGGAAGCGCATTGATGAGGGATCGATCCGACCCGTAGAGCTCAGAACTAGCCGTGATGATGAGTAGGCGCGGGCGTATCTCGGTGTGGACCAAACGAGGCTCCGTCATCACACCATTAAACATAGATAATGATCGGCGGGGTTTGGGCCATGTTGAGTGACTGTACTGGCTGATTCTCCCAAGAACGGGCTGCTTGCGCTCCTGGCGAACCGATCGTTTACTCGTCGTTCGGCGCTGCCGCAGTGGTGGTGTCGGCTTCGGGTCGGTGGCCGTACTTTTCGGCCCAGTCGAAGCGGCTGTTTGGTTGCTCGTACGCCGCGATGCCTACATCGCGCAAACGTGACGGCAGCTGTTGTTCTTTCCCCTTTCTGACTGTGAAGTATGCGATCGCGCCCGCGGGGATGGGGAGCCAGTATTGCGCGATTCGATAGAGGTTGACGGGAATCGCCGCGGCGCTCACCCCGAAGCCGGTAAGGACCGTTGTGAGTGTTCCTTCGATCACACCGAGCCCTCCGGGTGTAATCGGAATCACCGCGGCAATATTGGCAAGTCCGAACGCGACGAGAAGCCCGACGAGATTCGGAGCGTCGCCGAAAGCTCGAATAAATACGAACAGTGAAGCTGCGTCTAACAGCCAATTCATCATTGCCCACGCCGAAGCCCGCGCGACAAGATCGCGGTCTTGCCCGATTTCGCGCAAACGCGCCGCGAGTTGGCGAATGATCGCTGCGATGCGATCGGCGTCGACGAACGGCATGCGTCGTGTGAGTTTGTGGAGCATGCGATCGGCTCCTGCTTCTCCACGCACAATTGCGAATCCGAGGGAGACGACGAACACGATCAGGATCAACCCGAAGATCGCGCCGGTGACGTATGCAGGGCGGAATCCGTACAGCGGAATCGAGACCAACAGTGCAAGGAGAAACAAGACGTTCAGCGCGACTGCTGAAATCAATCCAGTTGCTGCGAGTGCGAATCCGGCATCGCTGCCTGCTACTCCACTTGCGGTGAGTAGGCGGTAACCGAGTGCTGCTCCCGCGGCACTGCCACCAGGTACGACGTTATTAAGGGACTTAGTTGCGAGCTGAATACGAAAGAGTCGATGAATACTGATTGATCTTTCGGGCAGGCCAGTAGCCATGAGTTGCGTGTAGGCGAGCAAGGCCGAGAACTGGAGCCCGACGCCGAGCGCCAACCATCCAAATTCAACGTCGGCGAGCTTGTTGACAGCATTGCGAACTCCGGCGAGCGCAGGGAGGCCGAGATAGTTGATCAGGATCAACATCAACGCAACTCGTGCGGCTCGTTTGATGTGTTGGCGGGAATTGCTAGGGGTAGCGCGACGTTCGGCCCTTGCAAGCTTGCGGTTTTGGCTGCGTGACACAGCTACATCGATCGATGGATCAGACACGCAACAGCTTCCCTGGTCTGAGCGTTCATGGGCGTGTTGACACTAGTTGGCGACGCGCTACATGAGGTTGAAACAAATGAGCAACCGATCGGGTAACAATATGGGTTATGACGGGTTGCTTTATCGTGCTTGAGGGCGGGGATGGGAGTGGGAAATCGACCCAGGCTCGACTGCTTGTCGCCGCATTGCGGGCCGCCGGGCACATCGTCACGGAGACCTTCGAACCCGGAGCGACGTCAACGGGAGCCAAAATCCGGAGTTTGTTGCTCGATGATGACGCTCCGCTCGACGCGCGCGCCGAACTCCTGATGATGGCCGCCGATCGAGCTCAGCATGTGCATGAGGTCATTCGGCCGGCGCTGGCCGCCGGATCGTTCGTGGTGAGCGATCGTTTTGAGCCGTCATCGCTCGCATACCAAGGTATCGGTCGAGGGCTCGGCGCGGACGTAGTTGCGGGCTTGAGCGGCTTTGCGCGCGACGGGCTCGAACCTGACCTCGTAGTGGTTCTTGATGTTGCCGACTCGGTTGCACAGCAACGACGCCCGATCGCCACAGATCGAATGGAGCGCGCCGGAAACGAGTTTCATAGTGCGGTACGCGCTGCGTATCGGAGCTTGGCGATGGAACATGGGTGGGCGTTGGTGGATGGTGAAGGCCCTCCAGACGTCGTCGCCGATCGTGTTTGGTCCGTTGTGGCTCCTTGTGTCGAAGTGGTTTCGCGATGACCGCTTGGGAAGGGATTGTGGGCCAGGACCGAGCGGTCGCGTTGCTTGAGCGGTCATTACAGCGTCCCGGTCACGCGTATCTACTGGTTGGTCCTGCGGGAAGCGGTATTGATGAAGCGGCGCGCGAATTCGCGGCGCGACTTGTGGTTAATGATGTTGTGGTCGATGATCGCACGGTTGACTTGGCGCGACGATCGCTGCACGTGGACATCGTTGAATTCGAACCCGAAGGCACGTTCTTCTTGGCGAGTCAAGCCGATGATGTGATTTTGGAAGCAACTCGATCTCCGCGCGAGGGTGTTCGAAAGGTATTGATTTTGCACGATGTCGATCGCATGAATGAGACATCCGCGAACCGAATGCTCAAGACCATCGAAGAACCACCGGATCGTTTTGTTTTTGTGTTGACGACTACCAATCCGGATGAAGTTATCGTCACGATTCGATCGCGGTGCCAGCGCGTCGACTTCGCGGGGCTCACCGATTCGGCGATCGCTCAGCACCTAACTGCAAGCGGAGTTGAGACGTCGGCTGCGGATCTTGCCGCGGGGCTTGCCGGAGGTCACGTGCGCCGCGCTCGTAGCCTCGCCGGAAATCATGCTGCGGTGCGACGCGCGTTCGCAGTGGTGCCGTCGCGCATCGACGGTACTGGCGCGGTCGCTTGGGCCATTGTCGCGGATCTTGAAGATGCCATCGCAGCGTCGATTTCCGCAACTGAGAAACGTCAAAGCGATGAGTCGACGGCCCACGACGCCGAACTCGAACGCCGCGGGTATGAGGGCCGTGTCGCGCAGGCGCGCCGACGGCGACTTGCAGAACGTCATAAACGTGAGCTCACCCGTTTACGGCGAGACCTTTTGCTTGAAGGCGTCACCGCGATTGAATCGGTATACCGCGACTCCATGGTGAGCTCGGAGTATGTACGAAACATTGATCTGGAACACCTCGAGCTGGATGACCACGCCTGTTCAGCGGCGCTTGCCGCATGCCATGGGGCACGGGATGCCGTCGTAGTGAACGAAAAGGGCAATCTGCACTTACTCAATTTGCTGTTGAGCTTGCCGTCACGCCATCGTCACGGTTAGATCTCCGTAGCTTGGTTGCGAGCGCCCTTCGGCCGGAACGAGCGAAGTTGGGTTCCAACAGCCTGGTATCTTGACGATTCCCACGCCGGGGTAGCTCAGTTGGTAGAGCAGCTCACTCGTAATGAGCAGGTCAGGAGTTCGAATCTCCTCTTCGGCTCTAACAAATGTCCAGGTCAGCCGCCTACTGAGTATCAGGATGCGCTTCGTGAACCTCGACCATCCCGCGAGTATCCCGCGGACGGTGGAAAAAGCAGCGCGAACAACCGCTGGAAGGCGATCCCGAGATCGCCGAGTGGGCTTGGCGGTTCGGTGTTGTCACCGAGGAATTTCCCGGCGCGTTCCAGTTGCAATACCGGGACTGCACGTGGTCCCACAACTGCTCCGATCGGCGCGACGACGGCGGCTCGCATGACCGGGAACCGCGACGCCCATTGCCCGACGCACCCGGTGGGATGGCGGAATTCGATACAAACTGAGCCACTACTCGAACTTGCGAACGCGGGCCTCTTGGCTCGATTCGTCAATTGGGTCGAGTCGAGCGAACGACGGAGGCGAGCTCTCGGAGCCATCCTGTCCGTATTCGACAGCTCCACCAAACCACACTGAACGAACCTCGGCCCAACGCGGATCTGCCGCTCAGCGAGTTGCATAACGAGCGCGGACTGGGCAATGGGAGCGGGTGAACCCATAGATCGCAATGCTCAACTTACGCGAATGGCAATCGAGGTATCGTTGAAGCCCTTGGTGGGCGCAGGAAAGGATTCGGCGTGGGGAGCGTGGGCCGAGTACCCGCGAGTGCCGGGCGCGACGTGGTATCGCATCGATCTTCCAATCGAACTGACACCGCTGTCGGGCCGAGGCCGCTGTGGCCGCTTCTTGGAGCTTGATCTATACGGCGATTCAATTCGGCAGGTAGATGCTTACGACATGGCGATGTGCGCGGTCTACTACGACTCGAAGCACCGGAAGCACCGAAACGCTGTTGGTGAGGTGGTCGGGGAAATGCTGGCGGGCCTCGGCAATGACAGCATTGAAGCGGCGATGCGCATTGACTACGCCGAGTTCGAACGCGCATGGAAGTCGGGATCTTCTCGGCAGCGCTCGCGTGACGAGTTCGTTCGCTGGATCCTGAGCGATATTGAGGCGACCGGCCTATACGTATACGAGGTGGGCTGGGACGCTCGGACGTGGTTCCCTGAAATGCACCAACGGGACGTACGCGATATTGCCAAGGAGGTCACCGCAGCGTTGCTCAGCGCTGGGTACATCGAGATGGTCCATTGGGATGCAGACGCGCAGTCCTATGTCCAAGGAGCCAGCGACGCTGAAGCCGCGCAGATTCTCGAAAGGGATGAAACATGGGCCCAATCCAGTTTCGAACTGGGAGTTACCGCTACGGGATCGGCCGAACTCGACCGGGTGTTGAGCGATGGACCGCCTTACAAACCCGTGTCCACTGGATGAGCGGACTGGGACCTGCGACTGCACCGCGTGCAGTCAGAACTGCGGTACTCGCGCTTGCATAACGCTCACAGACCGGGCAATCGGAGCGGTTTCGAGATTGTGTACGCCGCCATACGCGAGTGCGGCCTCGACGCCTCGGGGGCACGTTGGTGTTAGCGATACCAGCTGAGCTGTTCACTGGTCGCTAGCAGCGCGCCAGAACGACTCCACATGCGCGCGTGCTGGCCGCAGGTCGAGCTTTCGCCTCGGCTCGCAATCGCTTCGTTCAAGATGTAGTTGTCGCCGACCGAAGCGATCTCATCGTCGGTCCCATGAAAGTAGACCGTCATCGTGAGCGTTGCCGACGGACGAGGACCGTCACTCCAAAAAAATGAGCGCGGCGCGAACTGATCGGCCAGAAATGCCAACTGCGCGCGGTCAACTGTTCGGCCCGTAAGGTCACGAACCCACGCTAACGAGAACGTGTCGTCGCTGTCGTGCGGCGGATGCCCAGCGATCGGTCGGATCAGAGTTCGTTCACCTTGTGTACCCGGTGCGTGGAATTCATCGAGGATGTTCGGGTCTGGCGCATTGGGCATCTTTGCCTGAACGTGCCCGTCGGTCGAGCGACGGTTCGTCATGACAACGACGGCGTGCGCCAGGATGCGCTCTTCATCGATGGGCGTTATTTCGGTAACCCAGTGTTCAATCGATCGGCCACCACCGAGGCGACGAGTCCTGATTCGCACTTCACTCGTCGGCGGAATCGCCTCGATGAAGTTCGTTGTGATCGCTGACGGACGGTGCTGTGGATCTGCCTGTTGTACTACAGCGAGCAGACAAACGGCGGCGGTCCAGCCACCGAACATCGAATTGATCGACTCGTACCTCGGATCGGCAAGCGCAGTCCAGCAACCGTTGCCGGGTCGAAGAGTGAGTGCCTCTGTAAGGTCAGACATCGTCAGACACTACAGCCGAATCGGATCATTAGACAAGCCGCCACGGCGACGCCTTAATTGACGCTCGGTGCTTGCAATAACGAGCGCGGACCGGGCATTCTGATCGCTTCATGGGCGCAGAGGAAGTCGACACAACACCGTTCGTTGTCGTCATTACTGGCGCGCCCGGTGCAGGCAAGACAACGCTTGGTTGGGAACTCTCTCGCAGTTTGCACGTGCCATTCCTCAGCAGAGACGACATCAAAACCGGCCTTCACGTAACCCACAGGAGCAACGACCCGACCGAGGTTTGGCGCTTCTCCGAATCCGCGTTCAATTTGTTCTTTGCTGTCACCCATCGGTTGTTGGCCGCCAAGGTCAGCGTCGTAATCGAGGCCGCATTCCATGCTGACCGAGCGACAGAGAGTTTGGAGGAGCTTGCCGCTCTGGCGACCGTCCTGCATATCCCGATGAGTACCCCTACTGATGTTTCACTGCTGCGTTATCGCGAACGTGCCGAATCGGGAAGCCGACACCCTGCCCACAATGATCTGCACTTCGCGGCCGCGATGGAAGATGGCACGAAGGACCTTGGTGTCTACGAAGTCGTGTTGCCGCACTCGTCATTGCGCGTTGATGCTACGGATGGTTGGAACCCACCAATCGAAGAAATCGTCGAGTTTGTGAAGCGAAGCCTCTGAAGCGTTCCGATCACAGCTACGACGATGAATTGCATAACGAGCGCGGACCGGGCAATCGGAGCGGGACAACCCACAAGCCGCAACGCTTGACTCGCACGCGGCCATCAGGGCAATCTGGGTGGCGTGGGCGATGGTCGGTTCAGGAGCGCGATGGCGATCTGCGCGGCCTTTTGGGTAGTCGGGTGCGATTCCGCAAAGGTCGCGCAATCAACGATCACGACGCCAGCCGCTTCCTCAACATCGCAACTACCGGAAGAGACGCTGTTGTGCAGATATGTCGACAAGGACGTTGTCACTGAACAGTTCCCAGACCTCGGCCCCTTCGAGATGCGCGACATGCAGGGTGGCGATTGCCTCATTCGAGACCGGGCGGACACGACCTCGATTTGGGTTTCGACGCACTCGCCCGCCGAATGGGTCAAGTTTCAGGGATTCCCGCGTTGGCGCGCCGTACGGGTCGATGGTGCCGATGTTGGTGTCTTCGCAAGCGGAGTACTCACAGATACTCATGAGCATTCGACTGATGTCGCTGTCCGTGATGCCACCAAAGTCGTGCGGGTGGTATCCGGCATGGCATCGAAACGCCGACTTATTACCGATTCGCTGGGGATCGACCAAGCCGCCAGACTGGCTAGGTCAGTATTGGAACAATTGGCGAAAACATAAAACGGTGGCCTTGAAGCCGTGAGGATCGGCATCACGGTCAGCGGTGCTCCTTGCATATCGAGCGCGGACCGGGCAATAGGAGCGTCCCGACCCACCCGCTGATCTCTGGCATCATGGTGCCATGAGGCAACGCTGGGTGCGACTGCGCGTCAGTGTTTGCGCGAAACATCGAGCAGCGCCCGCTGCGCTCGTGCTTGTCGTCGCAGCGTGTAGCGGTTCGACCGCGCCGGCCATGCACCCAAAGACGTGGAAGGCCTGGGTGAAGACGTTCTGCGGCACGCAATACGAACTGCGAACTATCACAGACGCGGCGACCGTCATCCCCGATAGCCGTTCCTTCCATATCGAGAACCGCCTCTATCCCGCAATGTACGCACGATCGACCACGGAAGCGTCGGACATGCGAACACGGGCGATCGACACACTCGAATCGGTCGCTGCCAAGTACCGCGCTGCTAGTGCCCGCGTGCATGCTGCGGGGCCACCGACTTCGCCATCGATCCTCAACGGCGGTCGCCTTGCGGAGCGCTATGAGCATTCGCAGACCGTGGTTGCCTCCGAACTTGAACGTCTTGTGCCGGTTGCACGCCGCCTACCGGTCGAAGATCTCAAACAGTTCCAAACTGCATTCGATGCTTTACGCATCGAGGCTCTTCACGCCTTGGAAACCGCAGACCACGACTTCGGTCAGGCACCGACGATCGCTACCGGGCCTGAGCTCGAAAAGATCATGCGCCAGGACGGCAACTGCTATTGGCTTGGGGACTAGCTACCGCGCCTGGCACGCGGATCTGCCGATCGGATCGCTTGGTTCGCAGCGGCTGAGCGAGCAGATCGTGCGCACAAAATGCCGCTTCGACCCCGCTCTTATCCGAAGAGCCGAAATACCAGCGGTTTAAGAAGTCGCTCCACGGGTTGCAAGCGGTGTGAGATTCGCGAAGTGGTCGCCGATGGAATTGGCTGCGCGCTCGTCGGCTTCGCTTGAGACCTGCGCGTATAGGCCGATCGTGAGTCGAGGGTCCGAATGCCCGAGGCGATTCTGTGCGGTGCGAACATCGACACCGGATGCGATGAGGACGGTTGCAGCGGTGCGCCGAAGATCATGGAATCCCAGTCCCGTGACACCTGCGTTGCGGCACGCGGGAACCCATACGCGTGAGCGGAATGCTGCGTAGCGAAGTGGACCACCAGCGGGCGCGGCGAATACGTACTCATCGCTGTTCTTAGCAGTGAGTCCACGACTCGCGAGGTGTGCGGCGAGCAGTGCATTCAGGCGATCGGGCATCCGCATAGAACGACGCCCCGCGGCCGACTTAGGCCTCCCGACAATGAGCTGTCCACGTACCTCACTCAAGGACTCTTCGATCGAAATTGTCTGGCGCAACAGGTCCAAGTTCCGGACGCGCAAGCCAGCGCATTCCGAGAAGCGCAATCCGAGCATCGCTCCAACGTGCACGAGTGCCTTGTATTCGGGTCCGACGGCTCCCGCGAGAGCTTCGAGTTCAGCGGGCGTTACGACGTGGTGTGCTTTTGGCTCAACTGAAGGGAGCTTGATCCCGCGACAGGGGCTGCGACCGATGAGGTCGGCCTCAACCGCGGTGGTGAGGATCGCTCGAAGGACTGCGTAACGTCGCCGGACTGTGCTCGGTGCCGCTTTGACCGTCCATTTGTTTACGAGTCCGCGTATCTCATTCGGCGTAATCGAACCGAGAGCTTTCGCCCCAAGCGTTGGGTTTAGGTGCAAACGAATGGTGTCTTCGTCGCATGCAAGCGTCTTGGGCCGTTTGTTTGGGTCGCCTTGGAGCCATTGCGCAGCCCATGCTGCGAAGGTGCGGTTCGCGCCACGCGGATCAACCCATTGACCGCGCACCAGATCAGCTTGCACTGTTGCGGCGAATGCGATCGCATCCTTTCGCGTGCGCCAGGTCTTTGACCGTTCGCGGCCATCAGGCCCGCGGTAGCTCACGTCGTAACGGTGTCCATCTTTCGTTTTGCGTTTCAATATCGCTGCCATTGGGTTCCTTTGCGGATGTGGCACCTCAAATAGGTGCGCTTTTCAATTTGAATGCGTTGCATTGTTGTTGAGCCTTGGACCGGCTCGTACTTGATCTGATCCGCGTGTACCTGGTGCAAGAAATCCTCGTTTCCGCGCGAGGCGCAGGCGGCTGTTTATCGTCGCCTCTGAGACAGAGAACTCTTTGGACAGTCGAAAATTCACACCTTTACGTCGGCGCTCACTCGCTGGTCGTTTGGTGTCCTCGTCGCTGATCTCGATTCGTCGCAATGCGAACCGTCGCAGGAATTCGTCGTCGAGCGGCGGGCGGCCTGGACCGCTCTTTGCAACATTGACTGTTTCAGCAATCGTTTCGTTCAGCGATGAGTCGGGAGTGAGCAATCCCCAAGCGCGGGCTAAGGCGTCAGCTTCTGGACGATCTTTGAGTTTCTTGAGGACGCCTTGCGTGATTGTCCCAATCGGGATGTCCCTCAGAGTTTCCCAATTGATTGTGGGTGTCGATTCCGGATGGGCTCGAAACGGCGAAGCCATGATGTTCAGGTCAGTGACCTGAACTCGATCATCGACTAGGCGCACGACACCATCAACCCAATGAACGGCATTCTTGGCGATGAATGTGGCCGCCCAGTCATCGCTGCCCGACCTCTCAACTTCAACGCAATCGACCCCCCAATGACTGATTTCCGACTCGTTCACGACACCGACACTACGCCGGATTCGCTATTTCGTCAATATCCGACAGAAATAATCTAAATAATGCTTATCCAGCGGGGTTTTCGCCAATTCCATTGCGCCAGTATCTGCGCCACACTCGCTAGATGAACCGAACAACAAGCATTCGACGCCTGCTCGACATCGTTGAAACGCGACAACGACTTCCAGAACCCGTCGACCGTCGACGTATCCGTCAAGCAGCAGGACTCACTCTCGAGGAGATTGGCGACGCACTCACGGTGAGTGCCGATGCTGTCCGCCTGTGGGAGCTTGGCGCGCGGCGACCCAGCAATCGCTACGTCGCAACGTACGTGGCGTTGCTCGAATCCCTCGCGTCAACCACAGAACGACTGAGGGGTGAACGATGAACGATACGGCACTCTTGTTGACCGTCGAAGAGACATCGGTGCTGCTCAGTTTGGGGCGCACCAAAGTCTACGAACTCATTGCGACTGGCGACCTTGCAACCGTGCGGATTGGACGGTCGCGGCGCATCCCGCGACAAGCCGTCGAACGATACGTGTCTTCGCTGATCGAAAAAGCAGCGATCTTGCCCATATAGCCGCGTGTGCTCCGGCTGCAACCGTCGCACCCACAAAAGAAAGAACCTCGAATGAGCAATGGTAATCCTAGGCCCCGTTGTGAGTGCGCACAATTGCGCGGACGAATCTCAACGCTGTGGCGTGTCCGGATCAATCGCCCGCATTGGCAGACTTCCGAGTTCAAAGTTGTGCGGCGTTTCTCATACGAACTGCACGCTCGGAACTACGCAGCGAAGATGTCGGATCGTTGGCCGGACGCGTTGATCGAGATTGCATCGTGTCACCTGACTCAATGGAAACCGGTTCGTGACGGTTCTCAGTGAGCGCGCCCCAACGAGCGACGGCGGGCGTATGGCGTCATGCGATCGCACACGCACCCAGCACCCGGATTACGACGATGACAAATGATGGGCGTCGTCGAGTTACGAACCCCGATCCGACGAGCCTCACCAGCAATCAGAAGCTCGTCGCGTACACGCTTGCGGTCTACATGGACGCGGACGGTTCAAACTGTTACGTCGGCACTGACAAGCTTGCTGCCGCCGCCATGCTTGGTAAGAAGAAGGTGCTCGGATGTCTGGAAGTGTTGGCGGCGAAGGGCTACCTTCACATCGAGAAACGTGGTGGACGACTCTCGAATCGGTACGCAGCGACGCTCCCAGCGGTGTCAGTAGTAGAACCGCAAATCGGTGGGTCCGCTGTTCCAAAACGCGAGCTTGCGGTTTCAGATCTAGAACTGCACCGCAAATATTTCGGAGTTCCACTTACGGGTTTAGCGGTTCCAGATCGCGACGTTGTGGTTTCAGTAGGAGAACCCAACCACCACACCACCACACCACAAGGTGGTGGGGGTGGTGGTGAGCTGAACAGCTTCGGAGGGTCGGCTGACGCCGCCCGCCTCGCTGCCAGCACAAATCAAACAGCCATGCGTCAATGGTGGAACAAACATGCGCTGATCCATGCCCCAGCAGGCGTCACCATCAATGAACTCGACAAATCTTTGGCCCAGATCGTCGCTCTTCGGCTCACTCAGGGATGGGATCCCGACGAACTCGCGCGGCGGGGTTTCATTGACTGGCCCAACAAGATCAAGAATTCCGCGACCGGCGTACTCAGAAAGAAACTCGAAGAACTCCCCGACCAACCAATCGCGCCGTTACGTTCGGAAGACCGCCTTCCGAACGTAACGACAATCTCCGCCGCCATCGGCAAGCCAAAGCTCACCACAAAAGGTGAATGTATTGACGCCCTCGAAATGTTAGTGGGGTGCACTGACGAACAGGATGACTGGGTTGACTCACGTCTCGACGCAGAGTCGGCGTTGGAAATTGAGGACCAACTCGTTCGCTACATCAAGCATCAACTGACGGAATATGAAGAAACCGAGAACGGCGCGAATCGTCTCGTCGACGCCGAGGACGAGTGCCTTCTAAGTCACAACGCAAACGGTTGGTGGTGTTCGATCTGTTCAACGGTATCCGTCAGACAGATGATGCCGGTGATCAGCCACGTCCGTCGACGCCGCGACGAACTCCTTGAAAAAATGTTCAAGAACAATTACGCAAGTTGAAGCAGTGAAACGAAGCGGTACGACAGGTGAGGCTATAGGTGCAAAACAACAATGAACAAGACGCTGTGAATCGTAACTATCGCGGTATTCCCGGTCGACGACATTCATATGCAACGACCCTCGGAAAGAAGATGAACGACCGTGGCCTAAGAAAGACAGACGTGATCGCAGCAACAGGAATAGCGGATCGCACGTTGACTGCATACCTCAGTAACGAACGTTGGATTTCAACACCAAACGCAATCGCACTGGCCCACCTACTCAAATGTACGCCGAAAGAATTGCGCGCTGACTACGAAGAAACGCGACAGCGCTGTCGCAACTAAGCGATGCATCGACGAGACGTCGCCGTGGATGTATACAACGAATGTCGATATGGACGATCGTCCACCGCCCGTCGCGAAACCCAGTTGGCCCCGTCGCACCCCATTACCTAGGAAGGGCGCAATCCCCAAATTACGCCTACCTACGTTTTCGTGGGAAGAAGGCGGCTATAACAGCTGGTTCTTCGCGTGAGTTAAGGAGGCTTGAGATCAGTTTCGTTCGCGGCTGTCCCGATCGCGAACGCCATTCGTCAGTCGCGAGTTGACCATTCGTAACGCCCACATTCGTGAAGGTAACTCGCCGTGACGTCAGTTAATCGAGTGGGGCCATACGCGTTCAATGCAGCTCGGTGTAGCGCAGACCCCGATCCGCCAAGCTGCTGCATCAGCGCACTTACCTCGGAGCGCGGGACTTCCAGCAACCTCCCTACACCTGGATATTCGAACGCAGGCAACTGCATGAGTAGCTACGTACGTAATCATCGATACGGGGCACCCCTGCCGCAGACCACCCGTGCAGGATGTTCAAGCGTTAGTTTGAAATCCATGGCTGTATTCGATGCTCGACTCGCAACGACCATACGCGTCGATATCGCGCGTCTTTCTGGAAGACGTTGAGCGTGTCGTCGGGCGATCGTGACTCGGGTTTGCGCCTACCTGAAGTGGTCGCCGCGTTCTCGCTTGCGACAGATCTGGGTCTCGGCCAGCCAATGGAACACGTGTTGCGTTCGTGGGCGATCGCGACCCGGCTCGGTGAACACATGGGCATCGAAGATGACATTGCCGCGTCGCTGTATTACGTATCGATGTTGGCGTGGGTGGGTTGTGTTGCCGACACGCCCGAAGTTGCCGCGTGGTTCGGTGACGACATTGCGTTTCGGCGTGACAGTTACGCAATCGACTTCGCAGGGTTGCCGAGGGTCAAGTTCGCGCTCGGTCACCTGGGTGAAGGCAGCCGACCACTGCATCGTCTACGACTCGCTGGCGCATTGGCGAAGACCGGCGGCAAAGTGATCGAGCGAGGATTGATGGCGCACTGCCTGACCACGTCGTTGATGGCGGAGCGGCTTGGGCTGGGCGACGAGGTATGCGGGCCGTTGCGCCAGTTCTTCACGCGATGGGATGGCAGCGGAGTGCCCGATGGTGTCGGCGGCGACGACGTGGCACGGTCGATACGACTCTTTCACTTAGCCGATTGTGCTGAGGTCGCACATCGGCACGGTGGTATCGATGCTGCGATCGAGATGGCACGCTCGCGACGTGGCACTCACTTCGATCCAGTAATTGTTGATATTTTCTGCACGGTGGCCAACGATGTGTTTGACGGGTTGAAGGACGCGACGGATTGGGAATCGATGATCGCGAGCGACCCGCGACTGCAACATCGACTGACTGAGTCGCAGCTCGATGTGGCGTTGGAAGCCATCGCAGATTTCACTGATCTTCGCTCACGCTCACGGACGGGCCACTCTCGTGCGGTCGCCGAACTTGTGTCGCGGGCCGGGGAGTTGAGTGGACTTTCCGCGAGCGACGTCGTGATCCTTCGACGCGCCGCCTTGGTGCATGATGTCGGTATGCACGGGATCCCTGCGACGATCTTGGAAAAGCCCGGGCCGCTCACATCGATTGAGTCCGAGCGACTCCGGATGCACGCGTATTACACCGAACGGACCTTGTCCCGGCCGCCAACATTGGCGAAGATCGGCGCTGTTGCTTCGCTCGTGAGTGAACGCCTTGACGGAACCGGGTATCACCGCGGTCTGTCGGGCTCCGCGATTCCAATGACCGGGCGAATACTTGCGGCAGCGTGCGCGTTCCAGGCGATGACAGAACCGCGTGCGTACCGCCCAGCACGCACTCCGAAAGACGCGGCGAGTGAACTGCGCAGTGAGGTCCGTGCCGGGCGTCTTGGGCCAGACGCAGTCGATGCTGTGCTCAGCGCTGCGGGTCAACACCGACCGAAACGCGCCGTCGGGCCGGGCGGGCTCACGCCGCGCGAGATCGAGGTGTTGACTCTGATCGCGCGGGGCGCCTCGAACAAACAAGTCGCGCGCATGCTCGGGATCGCAGCCAAGACCGCGGGCACGCATATTGAGCGGATCTACAGCAAAATCGGTGCCTCGACACGGTCGGGTGCGACGTTGTTCGCGATGCAAAACGGACTCCTCGACGCGCAAACGCCACTCGATTTGTAGGGCGAATACCGGACGACGCGCAGCGTCGACTCCCGTACGTTGATCTGCGAAGGCCACTCGGGCCTGAATTCGAAAGGATCGACATGACGAACAAGGCAGTCATCTCCCTGACCACGGGCCTCGAAGACCCCGAGAAAGTCACCGTTGCGTATCTCGTCGCCGTCGGCGCAGCCGAGTCTGGCCGCCCGACGCTCATGTTCCTCACCAAAGAAGCCGTCCGACTCGCCCTCGTCGGGACCGCGATCGGCGTCGCCTGCGACGGATGCCCTCCTCTCGGCGATCTCGTGAAGCGGTACGAAGCAGCTGGTGGCCAGTACTACGTCTGCCCGGTCTGCTTCAACGCCAAGCACCTCGACGGTGCGAACCTCATCGCTGGTGCCGAACTCCAAGGCACTGTGCCGATGTGGGCGTGGATCGGCGACGGCGCAACAACGTTTAGCTACTAGGCCAGAACGGACCACACGATGACCGTTCGCTTCTCTGCCTCGCGTGTCATCGACGCGACTGTTGACGATGTGTTCAGAACCTTGACTGACGTCGCACGTCTGCCTGATTGGAACGCGGCGATCGCTGCTGTAGTCGAACAGCCCGATCAACTCGAGGTCGGTGCGCAATGGGTCGTCGAGATGCACGCGCTCGGCCGCACTTGGCACAGCAGGTCGGTGACCGAAGCGATCGACCCGATCCGGCGCGTCTTCGCACATCGGTCGTTCACCGATGACGGCAACTCGTCGTATGCCCTGTGGACGTGGGTCGTGGCCGACCACGGCGACGGCACGCTCGTCACCGTCGCCTGCGAACTACACCCCCGCACCTTTTGGCGACGTGTGCTGTTGGTGCGGATCCGTTCTCGGCAACTCGCACACACCGAACTCAGAGAGTCGCTCGGGGCACTCGAAGTTGCAGCGAGGCGTTCCCCAGACTCTGTGATCAACACCAACATTGGAGGCGATCAATGACCGAGAACCTCAGCGTCGATCCAGAAGCACTTCGAGCCGACGTGCGCGACAAATACAGGGACGTCGCGACAAACCCGCACGGAACGTTCCACTTCCACACCGGCCGGACACTCACCGCGTTGCTCGGCTACGACCCGGTGGTCATCGAGGCGTTTCCCGATCGTGCGGTCGAGTCGTTCGCTGGCGTTGGCAACCCATTTTCGAGTCGCGACCTACAGTCTGGCGAACATGTCGTTGACATCGGAAGCGGCGCGGGCTTCGATTCATTTGTTGCGGCGACCGCGGTCGGAGACTCTGGTCGCGTCGTTGGCATCGATATGACTCCCGAGATGCTCGCCAAATCCCGTGCCTCCGCACTGGCCATGGAGATGAGCAACGTCGAGTTTCGAGACGGTCTCGCAGAAGCAGTCCCCGTCGACGACGGTTGGGCCGATGTTGTGATCTCGAACGGTGTCATCAATCTGTGTGCGGATAAACGAGCGGTCTTCGCCGAGATACACCGTGTCCTGAGACCGGGCGGCACACTCCAATTCGCCGACATCGCCAACGGCCGACCCGTGCCGCCCGAGGCACTGCGAGACATCGACCTTTGGACCGGCTGAATAGCCGGTGGGCTGCCCCGTGCGGGCTGGCAACAGATGCTCAAAGAATCCGGCTTCGAAAACATTACGATCGGACCGGCCGTCGACACCTTCGGCGGTGCCATCGGCGAACAAAGTGCCCGAGCATTCGATGTGTTTGCATATGCCTTCTTGGCCACCAAGCCAACCTGATCGCTCGCTTAACGCAACAGTGCCGGCACTGTTGCCCAGCAACAGGTTCGCTCGTTGACCGCGGCTGACGATCCCGCGCTTGTTTCGCGCAGCGTGGTTTCCGAGCCTGTCGACGCATTGTGGACCGACCGGCTCCCCGGCGTATTTCATTGGTTGACCCGCCTCGGTGCCGATGTCGAAGACTCCGATGCCGTGCGTCTCGACAAGGCGATTCTTGCGCTGGTGTCAAGTCTGATTGCGGTAATGTCATTCGCGTGGATCTTGATCTACCTGGGGATCGGACTTCCTCGGTCGGCCGCCATCCCATTCATTTATCAACTCTGTGTCGTCGCGAGCCTTGTCGGCTTCGCAACCACGAAGCGCATCGAAATGACCCGCACGATCTTGCTTGCTCTCATGCTGGTGCTCCCGTTCGCGCTCCAATGGAGCCTCGGTGGATTCGCGAACGGGTCCGCTGTGGCTGCTTGGGCAGGAATTGCTCCGATTCTCGCCTACTTGTTCGGAGCGCGAAGCCGAGTGTCGCTTGCCGCATTCGTGTTACTCGTCGCGATCTCGGCGATGTTCGAGAGCAAGTTTGCCGGGGGCGCACCAAAAATTGGTGACGACATCCGTGCAGCCCTGTTCGCGATGAACCTCGCTGGTCCTACGTTCGCAGCGTTTCTGGCACTGTTGTACTTCACCGCCGAACGCGACCGGAACCGTGCCGAACTCGCGCTACAACATCAACTCCTCAGAGCCGAGCAGGACCGGTCAGAGCGGTTGCTGTTGAACATCCTGCCAGCTGCGATCGCGGATCAGCTCCGCAATGGGGTCGCGACGATTGCAGAGTTCCAGCCCGATGTGACAGTCCTGTTCGCCGATATTGTCGGCTTCACGCACCGCGGCGGAACCCTCGAAGCGCATGCGCTCGTTGAACTACTTAATGAAGTGTTCAGCGCCTTCGACGATCTCACGGAGGCTGCGGGCCTGGAGAAGATCAAGACCATCGGCGATGCATATATGGTGGTCGGGGGACTTCCCACTCCGCGTGTGGATCATCTCGCTGCGGTGCTAGAACTCGCGCTCGCGATTCTGAATGCTGCGTCAGAAATAAGCTCGTCCTTCGCGGAGCCTGTGCAGTTGCGCATCGGTATCGATACTGGCCCTGTGGTCGCTGGAGTGATCGGGCGACGTAAGTTCAGCTACGACGTTTGGGGCGACACGGTAAACACCGCGAGTCGAATGGAGGCACATGGTCTGGCCGGGCGTGTCCATGTGACTGAACGCGTCTGGAGTTCGGCGCGACAGGAGTTCGAATTCGAGTCGCGTGGGGTCGTCGAGATCAAGGGTAAAGGAATGATGAGAACGTTTCTTCTCGTAGGTTCACAATCATGACTCAACAGTGCCCGTGGACTTCGCTCGGCGTCCGTGTGGAGGTTAGCTGCTTAAAGTTCAGTGCCGATCGCGTGCATTTAGTGCAATGGTGGGCACTGTTGCATTAAGCGCACGCGAGCATTCGTTGGCTGTGGGCACGCCTCGCGATTTGCATCGCGAGAAACGTCGGCTTGTGTCCGTTTTGCGCTAACGCAACAGTGCCGATGAACTTCCCTCGGAGGAGACATGCAAGGATTGGATGGTGTCGTACCTGCCCGGCAAGTGCCGCTGATTATTCCGCCGACTTTGGATAAGGCACCCGGGTTGGAAACGATCTGCTGCGTAGTCAGTGGCGAGTCGCGGGTGACAGTCTGCGGTCGGCAGATCGAATTGTGTTTCTCGGTTAATCCCTTCCAGAAATGGACACAAATTCGCTGTTCCTGTTCGCCACCCTGTCGCATGGGAAGCAGATCATCCCTGTCAACCTCGACAGTTCGATCGTTCAACGATTCCAAGAGGACCTGAACGTCGCGCGAGACCCCGAGAGATCTGACGGCCGATCTAAGCGGCGACTTGCAGCCACCGGTAATCGGCGATGCTGAACGTCTCCCTTCGAGGCATCGAATATCCATCCCGCGAATATCCCGCGGACGCCGCCAATCGCAGTAGTTCGCCGGTGTTCGCACACCTACTCTGACCTGCTGTTATCGATCGCACACGTTCGCCCAAGAACGTATGGATTACCCTCGTAATGAGCAGGTCAGGAGTTCGAGTCTCCTCTTCGGCTCTCTTGAAGCCTCACGCGAGAACTTTGTGCGTTTGAGCACCGTTGGGGTAGTTGGATAACAAAGTTCAGAGGGTCTCGAGGTGGTTGGCGTGATTCAGCCGATCATCAAGCCGGAGAGTTCTTCGCAGAGTTCCGTGACGCGTTCGACCGCTTCGGTCCGTTTGACCGGAGTCATGCCGAGCGGAGCTAGCGCAGCGTCGAGGTCGCGGGTTGATTCGGCGAGAGGCTCCCCCATAATCGATGCCGCGAGTTCGTCGGCGCCCCGCAGTACCAGCCCGAGTGCCGAGTCGTCCTCGCGTTCGTGATGTTGACGAACCGCCATGATTGATTCCGGACCGAATCGCAGTGCTTCGAGGGCCCGCGCCCCTATTTCAGCGTGGTCCGCTCCGAAACGTGTTCGCTCGGCTTGGCAGAGTTCGACGCCGTCGCCTACAGATGCAGCAAGCGCAGCGAACTCCTCGGGGACTTTTCGAAACACCAGCGCGAGGCCGATGTCGTGAAGGAGTCCGATACTGAATGCATCGCCTGCGTTTAAATCGGCGATCTCGGCGAGCACTCCCGCGGCTGCCGCAGTGGCGGTGGCATGCGTCCAGAATCCCGCGGGCACCGACACGCCTTCGGTCGTGCCGAGGTCGAGGGCCGCCGCGGCCACTACTGACCGAACAGTGGCGACGCCGATGACGGTGACTGATCGCCACGCGCTCACCACCGGTTCGGCCAAACCGTAGAAAGAAGAGTTCGCCATCTTGATGAGCCGGGCAGAGAGTGACGGGTCGCGTTCCAGCACTTTGCCGAGTGACTCAGCCGATACCCGTTGATCGTCGAGCATTCGCAGTAGACGCAGACCTACGCCCGGTTGCACCGGAATTCGGGTGATCTCATCGAGAATGTCGTCGGTCTGTGCCATTGCCATAGTGAGTAGTTCGCCCTTAGCTCTCCATGTACGAGTACTGCTGCAGTTACATCATCGGCAGAAGCCGATCTCAAACTTACGGACGATGGGAAAATCGCTGAAGTTCATCTGTTTGCAGTAGGTCCATTGGCTCACGACGGCCTGGTGCGAGCCGATTCGGATTATCGTGGCCACCGGTAGCACGTCACCGCTAGAAGTTTGCAGGCATTGTTCATGAGGAACTCTGAATCCAAAGTGGCTGGTACTACGACGGGGTTTCTTGAAGCGCTACTTGAGCATTCCTCAGACATGATTGCCGTGACCGATGCGCGTGGCACGCTCACTTGGTTGAGTCGTGCTGTTGAGCGGGTGCTGGGATTCGGTAACGCGGAGGTGATCGGCCGAAATATTTTGGAATTCGTGCATCCCGATGAGGTTGCTGGGGTTGCGGACTCGATGTCGACAAGCGTCAGCGAACCTGACGCGGCCGATCCCCTTGAGATCCGTGTGGCGAGGGCCGACGGAAGTTGGCTGATCTGCGAAGTCGTTGGTGTTAACCGACTCAAAGATCCGCTGGTGCAAGGAATGGTGTGGCACGCCCGTGATGTCTCGACACGCCTCGAACTTCAGCGGCAGCATCGGCGTCTCTTCGAAGATAGTCCTACGCCGACCTTCTTGGGTCGCCCCAGGGCACTGGGCGTGATCGCGAACCGAGCCTTTGCAGAACTGATTGGGTACAGCGTGGAGGAGCTGCGCACGAAGTCAGCTCAAGAATTGCTCGACGCATCGGCGTTGCCGCGGCTCGAAAGATTTGAGGCTGCAATGGCAGAAGGATTGTCGGTGACATTGCGAGGTGACATCGCGATGATCCGAGCTGATGGCTCAAGCTTTCAAGCTGAAATTGCTGTGACTCCTGTCGTTGATGAACGCGGCGTGATGTACATCACGACGGTGTACGACGTCACCGAGTGGCGTGACGCGGTACGTGGGAACGCAAACGCCCAAGCTCGTTTCGCCGCGATCGCTGATCATTCCTCGGACATCATTGTGTTAGTGGAACGCAATGGGTATTGGGAAGCCAATGCTGCGACTACTCGATTGCTCGGCTATCCGAAGGGCTTTGATCCGATCGAAGGCCCGCTACACATGATTCACATGGATGACCGCGGCCGAGCAATTAATGCGCTGGAGGATCTGTTTGAAGGTCGTTGGCCGGAAGATAAGCATTTCGAGCTACGGCTTATCGACATTCACGGGGAGGTTAAGGAATATGAGTTCCGCGGTCGACTCAACCCGGCAGGTGATGCAGTGATTACGGCTCGTGATCTCACGCTTCAGCGTCGCGCAACGCAGCAACTCCTCGAACAGGAACGGCGCCTCGCATTCGAAATCGCCGAACGCGAGCGGGCGGAAATGGAGACTCGACTGGAACAAGCTCTGCGTCTCGAAAGCGTTGGGCGGCTTTCGGTGGGGCTTGCCCACGACTTCAACAATCTGGTCGGCGTGATTTTGAATTACACATCGGTGCTCGAGCGCAACGATTTTCTCGACGGCGCTGGGTTACAAGATGTCGCATCGATATCGGCGGCGGCTGAGGCGGCGGCCAGCCTCGCGACATCGTTGTTGCATTTTGGCGAAGCAAATGCGAATCCGTCGACGGTTGTTGATATCCGTTCTGTGGCTCAAGAAATTGAACCGCTTGTGCGGGCGTCATTGCGTTTAGGGCAATCGTGCGCGCTGAGTCTTTGTGAATCTGCAGCTTTGGTGCAGATGGACCGCGGCCAACTGGAACAGGTCTTCATGAACTTGGCGATTAATGCTCGCGACGCGATCACAGACGACGGCCACATCGAGATTGATGTGCGACTTGGGAGCGACTCATCAGGCGAATCGGTGGTGATGATTGACGTGTCCGATGATGGTGTGGGTATGACCGACGACGTGCGCAAGCGGGCCTTCGATCCGTTCTATACAACGAAGCCAACTGGGCTCGGCACTGGGCTCGGTCTTGCCGTCGTACACGGCATTGTCAAACATCATCAGGGAGACGTGCGTCTTGAATCAACCAGCGGCAAGGGCACACGAGTTTCGATTTTGATTCCGTCCGCGATTGATCAATGAGCTACGGCGGGCACTAACTGCCGGCGCAGCAACAGCAGTTGAGCTGTTTCGGCGACCCATTGATTGATGAACGCTTCGGACACGCCGTCGCTAAATATCACGTCGGCGGCCGCCACTAACACCAGCCGAATATCGTCTCGTTGGAGACCGTCGTACAGCATCGAGCAACTCCCTTCGGCCGCCCGCACTGCGACGGTACGTCATCGTCCAACGAAAAGGGGGGATTTCGCGCTGCCAGTGAGATCCTGTTGCGATCGGTTGCTCTGCGTGAGCGTGCTAGATAACCGTGCTAGATAACCGTGCTAGATAACCGTGCTAGATAACCGTGCCGGGGTTGCCCTCACCGTCGATGACCGTGAGGTTGCTGGCTTCCCAGGATTGCATCCCGCCGGTGAGGTTGTAGGCGTTGAAACCCTGTGCTTCGAGGAGTTCCGCAGCTTTCAGCGATCGCGCACCGGCTCGGCACACGACGATGATGTCTCTATCTCGAGGAATCTCCGAATATCGGGTCGGAACTTCCGACAGCGTGATGTACAAGGCACTCGGCGCATGACCGGCGTTCCATTCATCGTCATTGCGTACATCGACGAGGAATGCTCCCGCCGCGATGGCGGCGGCTGCATCGCTCGCAGTGATTTCTTGGATTGTCACAAGACCCCTTCCAGTGATTGAGTAACGACTGTGCGCAGGAGTGCGTAGTCGGCCTTTCCCGACGGCGAGCGTTGCATTGTGTCGACCATGACGAAGTGTTTCGGAACTTTGTATCCCGCCAGGATCGACCGGCAATACGACCGTAGAATTGCGCTGGATATCTCGCCAGCTACCACCACAACTGCAACCGCCTTTTCGCCCCAGCGGTCGTCGGGAACTCCAACGACGACACAGTCGGTGACCTGTACGTGGCTACGAATCGCGAGTTCGATTTCCTCGGGGTACAGCTTTTCTCCCCCTGAGTTGATACACGCCGAGCCACGTCCTAGCAATGTCAGTGTGCCGTCTTGTCCAACCGTTGCATAGTCGCCTGGAATCGAATAGCGAGTGCCCTGCACGGTTCGAAAGGTCTTCGCGGTCTTGTCTGGGTCTTTGTAATACCCCAATGGAATAGGGCCGCCGACACCGACCATGCCGACGCGCGTGTCGCCTGGTGTAATCAGAGTTTCATCGTCGGCTATGACTGCGATCTTCTCCGACAACTTGAAGCTCGCAGCCTGAATATCGTCGCCAGATCGTGATTCGTTACGCGTCATGACCCCTTCTGACGCGCCAAGTGAATCGATCATTACGACCCCTGGAAGGTGCGCCATCAAAGCTCGTTTGCATTCGGGACTCCACGTCACTCCCGATGACGTGATGGCTCGGAGTGTCGCAAGATTCCATCTATGCGGATGCGCGTCGAGGGCTTCGATGAGTGGCCGCGCAAATGCATCACCAACGATTGTGAGTGCCGCGACTTCCTCGCGTTCGACTTCATCCCAGGTGCGTTGCGCATCGAGCCGCTGCGAATCGATGAGCACTACTTTTCCACCACCAGAGAGCGTCGAAAGTGCAATGAATAAGCCGGTCCCGTGCATCAGGGGACACGCAGGTAGTGCGGTGGCCGCCGCACGACCCTTGCGGAGCGTGTCTTGCACTTGCGGTGGTTCCGTACCGGGACGCGACATCTGCCAAAGCGCGCGGTAGAGATCGTCGCAGCGCCACATCACCGCTTTCGGGTAGCCGGTGGTGCCGCCGGTGTAGAGAAACATCAAGTCGTCGCCGGACGGCGAGTGCGATGGGGTAAAACTCGTGTTCGCGTTTGCGATGAGTTTCTCGTAATTGACTGCACCCGACACGAGGGTCTCGGTGCCGACGTGATCGACCATCGCGACGACGGCCGGTTGCGACTCGGGTGCAAGTAATTGCAATGCGTCACGCACTGTTGCCGCGAAGTCGTCGTGGAAGATCAGCGCCTTTGCGTCAGAGTTGTCGAGGAGGTATGCCAGTTCCTGGCCGACGTACCGATAGTTGACGTTCACCGGCACACAGCCCAACAACAACGCGCCGTAAAAAACCTCAAGGTATTCGGGCGTGTTGACCAACTCGATGGCGACCTTGTCGCCAGCGTTGAGGCCAGCGTCATCAAGAATGCTTGCGACCGCGTGCGCCCGGTCGCGAAATTCGCAGTACGTCAGACGTCGTGTACCACAGGCGATCGCGATCCGGTCGCCTGCGAGTTCGGCGACAGTGTTCCAGGCTTGAGCGAAGGAGTAGTCGGACATGGAGTGTCACGATACGGGGCGCTCGCAGGGGTTACCGCATCATTGGCGACGTGGGTGAGGTCAATGATGTTCGGAGGCCGTCGACGCGCATGCTGGTCGCTGCGAGCGGCGTTGATGGCGGCTCCCGCTACCAACGCGAGAGGAACCGATGTCACTATCCACACGCCAACGGCGAATGCGATGCGGTCCATGCATAACAGCATGCACCCGGAGTCGAAACAAATGGGGGATATCCGACCCGGCGACCGTTCTGATCGCGTGGGAGTGCCCAAATGGGCACTCCCACGCGATCAGAACTGTTCTTTGGGCCGGGCTCTCCGCTTGCGGTGCCAACGGATCCCGCCCTCAATTGCCGCCAGAATTGCGTCGTTGTCTCGACTGATGCTTTGGTGCACCCGCCGTTCGAACAGCCTCGCCATGACCGGATTCATCGCGGTATAGGTTTCGCTGAAATGGATGCGGGTCGTGCCGTCGCCGAGATCTTCGAGCCGAGTTTCGCCGTGGGCTTTCGACCACAACGGTTTGCCGATGGCGTCGTACACCCACGACTCGAATGGCTTGACTTGCGTGAGCCACTCCCACGATTTGCCAACGCCACCTGAGAGAAGCCATTTCGGCACGGGAAATGTGCAGTGTCGAACTAGCCCTTCGCCAATCTCATCACCTGGATGCAGAATGTGAATCTGGGTTTGCACCTTTTCGCCGGGTCGAGGCGGTGGTGGTTGGGGACGATCCGCCGCTCGGTACCAAAAGACTTCCCACACCTCAGCCGGTGGTGCCGAAACCACGATCGAATACTCGTGCCGTTGCATGCAAGAATCGTACGACGTGTGCATTCCGCAAGGCAGCCCACCAATGGTCACAGGCGCGTAGGATTCCTACGATTCGTGGTACACCGGCCGTAAGGTTTTGGTTTCGATCCTCGAAAGGCTCAATCATGGAACTCAGTCGTCGTCGTTTTATTCAAATGTCTGCGGTCACGGGTGCCAGCGGCGCAGTGTTGTTCGATGCGCTCCAAGCTCCGGCTGCTTTCGGAGTCACGCAATTGACGGTCGGCGACAACCCCTACGGTCCATTGCTTGAACCCGACTCGAATGGGTTCGCGCTGCCGAAGGGGTTTTCGTCGAAGCTTCTAGCTACATCTGATGAACTCGTTGGGAACAGCGAGTACAAGTGGCATTGGTTCCCCGACGGCGGAGCGGTATTCGCTCAAGACGACGGAGGCTGGATCTATGTGTCGAACAGCGAGGTGCCAGCCGTGGGTAAGGGCGGCGCGGGAGCGTTGCGCTTCGATGCCGATGGCGAGATTGTCGATGCCTACTCGATCCTTGATGGCACTGACTTGAATTGCGGTGGCGCTCACACGCCGCAGGGCACCTGGTTGTCGTGCGAAGAAACTGAAGGGGGTCGCGTCTTCGAATGCTTCCCCGACGCGTCCAAGAAGGCGATAGAACGCCCTGAATATGGCCGGTTTCCTCACGAGGCCGCGGCCGTCGATCCCGTCAACAACATCGTCTACCTCACCGAAGATCGCCCCGATGGTCGTTTCTACCGCGTACCCGATGGCGGCGTGCTGCAGGCGGCAAAAGTTGCAAGCGACGGGACCGTGTCTTGGCTGGATGTTCCCGACCCTTTAGCAGCGCAGACCCCGACACGACAGCAGCTCGCTGAGACCACAGCGTTCCTGGGCGGCGAAGGTATTTGGTATCACGAGAAGTCGAAGCTCATTTACTTCGTCACAAAAGGCGACAACAAGGTTTGGGTATACGACGGCAAACGCGTCGACGTCTATCACGACCCCGCGAAGTTGCCGACCTCGCCGGTTTCCACGGTTGACAATATTGTGATGAATCGCGTTGGCGACATGGTTATCTGCGAAGACCAAGACGATGAACAGCAGCTTGTGATCATCACCGCGACTGGCACCGTCGCCACCTTTGCCCAGCTGCATGGACACAAGGGAAGTGAGCTAGCAGGTATTGCCTTCAGCCCGGCTGGCGATCGTGTGTATGTGTCGAGCCAGCGAGGCGGCAATGGCACAGGGGCGACGTACGAAATTGTTGGGCCGTTTGTTGACGAACAGCCGCCGGTTGTGACTACGACCGTCGGCTCAACAGTTCCGTCACCGCCCACAACCGCCGCGACTTCGCCAGAAGACGACGACGATTTCCCAGTCGTACCGGTGATTGGCGGGGCGGCAGCAGTAGTGGTGGTTGGCGCAGCCGCGCTGTTGCGCTTACGAAATCGCGGCAGCGCAGAGTAGTCAGTACCGCAAATTCCCCAATGTTTACGGGAACAATTGACCTGCGAGGCGGCGTTGCTTGAGTTGTGCCTTGACGAAGTCTTTGTTCATCAGTGCAATGAAGTCGATGGAGATTTCCTTCGGACATGCGGCCTCGCACTCACCATGGTTCGTGCAACTTCCAAAGTAACTCTCCATGGTGTCGACCATATTCGCAGTGCGATCCCACCGTTCAGCTTGACCTTGGGGCATCAAGTTGAGGTGCGCGAGCTTCGCCGATGTAAACAGTTGTGCTGCGCCGTTGGGGCAGGCCGCCACGCTCGCGCCACAACCAATGCACTGTGCCGCATCCATTGAGACATCGGCGACACCCTTCGGGATTGGAATGAGGTTGGCGTCGGGTGCGGTGCCGGTGGGCGCCGAGATGTAGCCACCGGATTCGATGATTCGGTCGAATGCGCTGCGATCGACTGAGAGGTCTTTGTTGATCGGAAACGACGATGCTCGGAACGGCTCAATCTTGATGTGCGCGCCACTGCTGAATTTACGCATGTGGAGCTGACAGGTAGCGGTGCCGCGTTCGGGACCATGAGGAACACCATCGATCATCATGCCGCAACTCCCGCAGATACCTTCGCGGCAATCGTGATCGAACGCGACCGGTTCTTCGCCCCGATCGTTCAGCATCTCGTTGAGGGTGTCGAGCATCTCAAGGAAGCTCATTTCGGGGCTGATGTCGTCGAGGTCGTAGTCCTTGAACGCGCCCTGTGCATTGGGGCCGGCTTGACGCCAAACTGTGACCTTGATCTTCATGTTCGCGTTGGTCGTTTGGGCGTCGCCGTTGGCTGGGCTCATTTGTAGCTCCGCGTCGCGAGGTGGACATTGTCAAAGGTGAGTTGTTCCTTATGGAGTGCGGGGTCGCTTCCGACGCCTTTCCATTCCCAGGCCCCGACGTAGGCAAAGTTCTCGTCGTCACGCAGCGCTTCGCCCTCCTCGGTCTGGTATTCCTCCCGGAAGTGCCCACCGCAGCTTTCGTTGCGATGCAGCGCATCGCGGCACATGAGCTCCCCGAACTCCAAGAAATCAGCCACCCGGCCAGCCTTTTCGAGCGACTGGTTCATGGATTCATTGCTGCCGAGCACCCGCACATTTGTCCAGAACTCATCACGAATGGCTGGGATTTCTGAAATGGCCTTCGTCAGCGACTGCTCGGTGCGGGCCATGCCACAGTTGTCCCAGATCACTTTGCCCAACTCGCGGTGAATATCGTCGACCGAGCGCGTCCCGTTGATGCTGAGCAGTTGCTTGGAACCCTCCGAAACTTTTGTTTCAGCCGCCTTGAATGCCGGGTCGCTTGTAGTGACAATCGGTTTGCCAAGTAGCGGGGCGAGGTAGTCGCCGATCGTGTAGGGCAATACGAAGTACCCGTCGGCGAGGCCCTGCATTAACGCCGAGGCACCGAGACGGTTGGCCCCATGATCCGAGAAGTTCGCTTCGCCGAGTACGTACAACCCTGGAAGATTGCTCATCAAGTTGTAGTCAACCCACAAGCCACCCATGGTGTTATGCACCGCGGGGT
>SXGR01329187.1_pt1 | contig 29079 bp, 25 predicted proteins | sample 3174711 | NCBI WGS metagenome assembly SXGR01 (sample SAMN11356860, study PRJNA531348) | freshwater metagenome | isolation source: freshwater sample F1-60 | place: China: Fuxian Lake, Yuxi | collected 2017-12-25 | reverse complement strand
AATTGTCGGTATCAAGCTCGCATTCATCATCATCACTGCAGGTTGTGCCATTGCCCGTATAACCATCATTGCAAGCACATGTAAAACTGCCAGCCGTATTTGTGCACGTGGCGTTGGCATGGCAATTGTCGGTATTGAGTGTGCATTCATCATCATCACTGCAGGTTGTGCCATTGCCCGTATAACCAACATTGCAAGCACACGTAAAACTGCCGTCCGTATTCGTGCACATGGCGTTGGCATGGCAATTGTCGGTATCAAGCTCGCATTCATCAACGTCGCTTAAACCATCATTGCACCCACCCAACATCATGAAAAAACAAAACGAAAAAATCCAATGAACGCGACTGATCATAGATGCAAGATAACTTATTGCTTTCTCTTGACAATAAAAAAGTACAGATTATCCGACACTCAATAAAGCCAACAATCCGTCAATCGCTTTATCCTATGTGATAATTGCATCCATGCAGCGCATGTTCATCATGTTCCTGATCATCATCCCAGGATGCTTTGGCATCACCGAGCTCCATGCTCCCATTGAGCCAAAAAATAATTCCGACACAGATGCGGACAGCATCCCCGACAGCACCGACAACTGCAAAGAGACCATCAACACCGAGCAGCAGGATAGCGACTCGGATGGCATAGGAGATGCCTGCGATGTATGCATCACCGTAGAAAATCCATTGCAAACAGATCGCGATGGCGATGGATTGGGTGATGCATGTGATCAATGCCTATCAACCCATGCCGCGTGTGGTATTGTTGCCAATCCATTTCGCGATCCACCACGCAAAGAAACTGACATTCTTGGTATTGCCGATCACAGCAACGGTCCCAACCATTACAGTATTGTGATCAAAGCAGATCACGTGCGCGTTTACTTGGATCTTTCTTCAAATCCCGTCTCTATCATCCCATTATCTGGCGTTATTCAAGCCGCAGGCGGAATCAACACACTTTATCTTCTGGACAACAACCACACCGTACACGTGATGAATATGGTCGTTCCCGAAAATCCGAATATTCTCGCAACACATGTTTTTCCTGAAGGAGGAACTCTGCTTGCCGCAAAATCCGATGGAAGCCTTGCGTTCGTCGATGCGACCGCCACGAGCATTGCACTTGTTGAGGGAGCCATTGTCGCGACCAACAATCTTCAACTTCGCGCGACGGTGAACATACCCATCGCCATGGCCACCACGTCCAATCGTTTGTATCTCCTGGAAAAAAGACCCGATAATCTGCGACAGGTTGAAATTTTCGATGCCTTCAGTCCTGTGAATACCAATCAACGTGGACTGCTCGACCTCCCCGACCCAACCGTATCCATGATCGCAGCAAGTGATTCCTTTGGCTACGTCGCAAGTAGCAATGGGATCACCATCGTCGATAGCAGTACCGCCCAAAGTCCTGGGATCCACAGCACGTTTTCGCTGAAAAACATCATCGCCATCACCGCATCAGAAACGGACAGATACGTCGTGGCCGTGATTGGCGGCGAAAGCACTGGATGTGATCTATTTCAGATGGATCTCGGCGTTGGCTTACGACGATTTGGAGGCATTCGCTTGCCCAACGCCTTCACGCATGTTGCCGTGACACAGCAACATCTCTCCGAAGTCATTCTAAGTACTTCAGAAGGATTGTACCGTATTTCTGGATCCTTGATGCATGGACCAACATCGTTGCAATGGGCTGGTGAATTTGTAGAAACAACAACACACCTCGCAACATCGATCGCGGATATTGCATATCTCATCACACAAGAAGGCATTCTTTCGCGTATTGATCTGACACAAAGTCCACCCAACAATATCATTGCCCAGGCTTCACTCAACACACCCAATACGCCATCTTCTCTTGCACTCAGCACAAATTTTGCATTTGTCGCCACGGGTGGCCTTTTAAATGCGTTTGACATCACTGCAGGAGGAACCATTCCGAATGCCACACAGCTCCAACCGCCTGCAAATCGCGTGCTTCTGGCCCATCCTGCGCATCCTACGCCGATCGTGATCGCAGGACCGAACGGGATCGGTGAGCATCAGCTCACAGGGGGCGGGACAACCCCCATCGTGAACCTTGGCCCCATTTATTCACAGGCAGGAGAAACCGGCACTGCATTGGCATTTGACGAAGATGAAACAAGCTATGCCATGCACACCAACGGAAAAATTTATTATGTTACACGTACAGTCGGTGGAAGCCCCGAATTGGCAACCACACTGCCCGCAGGAAATTGGAACGGTGATCTCGCGGTATTGGGGACACAATTTTTAGCCACCTCAAGCACACTGGGTTTTTACAATGGTACCGCGCTTGAATCGGTCTTTGCTCACGCAGAAGGTTCCGCTGCCCATCTGCATCGAAAAGGAAATGTGTTGTTCATATCGGATGGCGTGCGTGGTGTGTTCGTGCGCGATCTCACTTCGGCCGGCATGCCCATCATGGCCCATTACGATATGGGGCGATCGATCCATCAAATTGATGAGAGCAACGGTCGTCTCGTGATGCTCACAGGGCAAAACGACGACAGCGCAAGTATGATCGGGAAAAAAAACGTTTATGTGCTGCCCGATTACCGCCCTACTTTCGATCGCCTGGAAGATTTGCCAGATGGCACACGCGTATTTCGTTTTCTCTGGACCTCCATCGATAACATGTTGCCGACCGATCTACGTGCATTCGGCGATGGCGAAGTCTCCATTCCAAGTATTAATCACTTCACCAAAGAGGCAATGGTCCACTGGAAATCCCCAGTGAATTTTCCTCAAAATAAAACCGCACGTGTCGCAGTTTTTGTAGGCAATATGGGGTACTACCAAACCGTTTGGGCGGTGTGGTAAAATCGTCATTGCAGCCCTTTGATTTTCCTCATGTAGGGGCGCTTCGCGAAGCGCCCGTACGGCCCTTTGAATCAACGTTTTATCGGGCGGTTCACGAACCGCCCCTACAAGAGAACATCCGTGGTTCCCTACGTTTCCCGTTGCCCCAAATTGGCATGCAACACGGCGCCATTGAGTACAGGATGGGTGGCCGCGTAATAAATCACATCGGCAATTTCTTCCGGCGCAATCAATCGACCAAACGATACTTTATCCCGAATGATTTTTTCAAATTCGGGATGAGCATCAAACACAGGCCGCAAAATTTCTGTATCCGTAAATCCAGGACACACGCATACCGCATGCACACCCTTGCCATGGAGATCTTGCACGGTTGCACGCATGAGGCCCACAATGGCATGTTTGCTCGTTACATAGGACAAACGCGACGCAACGCCTTTTTCGCTTAAGGTAGACCCGATATAAATAATCGAAGATCCCACGCCCATGTGAGGTAACAACTGCGCCGTCAGTAGCGCCGGCACCGTGACGTTAATATGCATCACCGCATTAAAACGATCGGCTTCAAACGCATAGGCTGTATCCAGATCCATCACTGCCGCATTGTGCACCACGCAAAGGGTATCGCCCTCAAAAAGCACATCGCGTATGCTTTCTGACACATGTTCCACGGCACCAGGCTCTAGCAAATCCATGCGATGGTGTTGCACGCCCGGCAAATCACATGCACGGCGTGATACCGTATGTACGGTAAAACCCATACGTCCAAATAACGATGCAGTGGCATAACCGATGCCGCCGCTTGCCCCTGTAATCAACGCATGCTTCACGGTTCACGTCTCCACTCACTGCTCGCCAATTGTCCTGGGCCGCTTGATACTTTGATCACCACCTCATGAATGCGATCGCGCATGAGCATATCATGATGTTTCAAGACTTCGGCCAAAAACAAATGGGACAATTCTTCAAGCGTCACATTGCGCACGGGCAAAATCTTCACATCACGCGTCAAAAACGGGATCACTTCGTCACCGAAATGGACATCGATGCGCGGACCTTTTTCTTCAAACCGAAGATACGGCGATTGTCCCGCAAGCAGAAAAATCTCATCCCAATCGGCACACAGTGTTTGCAATCGTTCTTTGTACACACGGTAATCGGACACCATGCCATTGGCATCCACCTCCCCCATGATCGAGCAATACACGGTGAAATTGTGTCCATGCAGACGCTCCCGCCGTGTCTGATTGAACACGGTGAAATGCCCTGCCGAAAACTTCATGGCTTCTTTGAATAATTCAATGGTTGATGTGCGTAACACGCAAAGAGAATATCACATCAGACGCGCAAGTCCACGAAGGAACAGATCACTCAAAAACAACAGAGACAGGGATTGAAGAAGAAGACCAACTGCTATTTCCAAGTTGACCACTTGTTCCTAACCCCCAGCATTTCATCGTGTCCCCCAATCGCGCACAGGTGTGACTGCCCCCTGTTTTAATCTCGCCAACGAAAAAGAATCCCAGGTCGATGTTACCCGTACTGGCGAGCGAAGTGCCAACACCATCCCCAATATTGCTGGTACTTCCCTGGCCGAGTTGGCCCGTAGAACCATTGCCCCAGCATCTGGCTTTCTGCCATACCGAAAAATCCCAGGCATAAACGATAGCGCAGGTATGGTTGCCTGCATCGGCGCGTGCACCACCCGAATTATCACCACCCGTCCCTGTACCGCTCGCTGCAATTGCTTGCACAAGTACCGTTCCATCACCCGTTCCTCCCAGAAGAACAGTGACGGGGATGTTTGAATCCGTGGTGCTTTCAATACCGAGCTGGCCATAGGCATTGTCCCCCCAGCATTTCATCACGCCGTTGTCCAGTCGCGCACATGTATGATTGCTGCCCGCTACAATCGCGGTGGCGGTTCCTCCAAGGTTAATGGCATTGCCTGGTGCCACCTCGGAAGTCGATGTTGTGCCACGGCCAAGCTGGCCTGATTCGTTGGCCCCCCAACATTTGACCGAACCGTCATTCAATAAAGCACATGTATGTCCCAACCCTCCGACGACCGCAGTGGCTCCGGTGATCCCTGTGACAGGATCAGAGGCCGGGGTATATATGATATCTGTGTGCGCGTACCCAAGTTGGTGTTTACCATTTAAACCCCAACATTTGATGGTTCCATTGTCCAATACCGCACAGGTGTGAAAAGCCCCCGAGCCAAAGGACATGGGCCTGCGATTGCTTCCTAGGTCAACGGCAAGACCCAAACCTGTAGAACCTTCCACACCTGCACCAAGCTGACCATAGGCAGAATAACCCCAGCATCTCACTTTGCCTCCCTGTGAATTCAATAATGCGCAAGCTGTGTTACTTTGTGCTGTGATACCCTTCACCGTAAGCCCCAAGGGAACGACATCAATAGCCGCCGGCGACCAGTACGAATAGTGGCTGTTGTAGTATGAGTCGAACAATGGATACCCTGTCTGACCCCATTCATTGTAGCCCCAGCACTTCACCGTTCCGTTGCTGAATAGATTGCAGGTGAAAACGTTACCCAGGATCATGGTTTAACTGATCACCGGTGCCGACGTAGAACAGGTACTATAGCACCCGTCGGTGTCATCATCATTGGCATCATCACATTCTTCACCACTTTCGGCTATGCCATTGCCGCAATAGGGAACAATACAAGTACTGTGACATGCGTCAGTGTCGTCTGTGTTTCCATCGTCGCATGTTTCATGGCCAACCTGTGTTATCTCATCACCACAATACCCCCCTGAAAGTTCGAGAGAAGCCCCACATGACGCATCACATGCAGTACACGATGTCACCCCGTAATCGCAGGATGTTTCTGTGGTCGTGTTGCTGTCATCGCATACTTCATAGCCCGCTTGCGTTGTTCCATCACCACAAAAACCGCCTGTAAGTTCGAGAGAAGAAGAACATGAAGCATTGCACCCTGTACATGATGAAGTCCCATAATCGCATGCCGTTTCTGTGGTTGTGTTGCTGTCATCGCATGCCTCAATGCCTGAGCGGATAACACCATCGCCGCAACTTGCCAAAACGCAGGCATTCAAACAGGCATCGGTATTGACGGCATTTCCATCATCACATGTTTCGTTTCCCGTATGGACGACACTGTCACCACAACGTGCCTCAGAACATGAGTTTAAGCATTCATCTGTATTGGTTGAATTTCCATCATCGCACGCTTCGTGCAGAGCATATACAAATCCATCGCCACAATAAGAGGCAACGCACGTACTAGGACAATCGTCGGTATTGATAGCATTCCCATCATCGCAGGTTTCAGACCCCTCACGAACAACACCATCACCGCAACTGGCAGCGACACAAGAGTTCAAACAAGAATCCGTATTGATGGCATTCCCATCATCGCATGCTTCATCCCCAGCATGCACCACACCATCACCGCAACTCGCAACGACGCAGGAGTTCAAACAAGAATCCGTATTGATGGCATTCCCATCATCGCAGGTTTCAGACCCCTCGCGAACAACACCATCACCGCAACGCGCAACGACGCAGCTGTTCAAACATCCATCGGTATTATCATCGTTGCCATCATCACATTGTTCGAGATCCGATTGAACTTCCCCATCACCGCAAAAAGATTCAGATCCTGCAACAACGCATGTTGCTAAACAGCCATCTGATTCATCTTCATTGGCATCATCACATTGCTCATGAGCTGCCTGACGTATCCCATCCCCACAATAATCCCCCACAAGGGTTAAAGTATTTTCACATACCGCATCACATGCAGTGCATGATGCAATGCCATAGGAACACGCACTTTCGGTAACTGCATTTCCGTCATCGCAAGCTTCACCTGCATCAACAGCGCCATTTCCACATGAGTTTTTGCCACTCTCGAAGTGACAGGCAGCCAAAAGACAGCATGCCCCCGCAACAGCAAAGCCACGAAGCAATCGACACCCAGGAAACATCATAACATCAGTCTAGCATGGATAAAGACTCGCAACTTCGCAAACGGGAGTACGCGGAGTAATACAAGACCCACATGTAAGCGCACGTGCAAGAATGGTCTTACCAAAACCCCCTGAGCTATTAAAAATGTGCATCATATAAAGCGTTGCCATTTGCGTTGCCTATAACGTTTTTAGACATCCCTCTTGCACCCATAAAATCAATGGCATAGAATCGTTCGTTTTCGAGAAAACATCATGCCAGGCTGTACCATCGTCGTTGATATCCCCTTTGAAGCCGCACACAGGCTCCCCAACGTGCCACCCACGCACAAATGTTTCCGTATGCATGGACACAGCTATGTGTGTGAAGTGCACGTCACAGGCCCCATTGGCGACCACACCGGCTGGGTATGCGACTACTCCGAAATTCGCGCAGCATTTGAACCCTTGCGCATGCAGTTGGATCATCATTGCTTGAACGAAATTGCAGGACTTGCAAACCCCACCAGCGAAAACATCAGCCGGTGGATCTGGCAGCATCTCAAACCCAACCTGCCCATGCTTACCCGCATCGTATTGCATGAAACGGTTTATGCGCGGTGTGTGTTTGAGGGGGAAAATTAGTACGCCGTTCCGTTCCACGCCATACTATCGGCATGCGATTATTCCTTGGATACATCTTCATCACACTTTCAATATCAGGATGCGGCGGTGATAACGCAGATCCTACGCCTGCCCCTGTCGATCAAGATCCAGCACCGATCTACGTGGTCCCCACCCATCTCACTTCTACTGCTATCAATGAGGCCATCGAACTTGTGAGCATCGCGGGTGGTGGTACTGTATTTTTGCCAGCAGGTACCTACGAGATCACAGAGAGCGTGGTTCTAAAAAACAATGTTCAACTTATGGGTGACGGTCACGGCACTCTCTTAAAACTCGTTACGCCTGTGACTGCCTCTCCTCTTTTTCCCATAATCACCAATGCAGAGCATACCCTTGGCAACACCGACATGACCGTACGCAATCTCTCTATGGAAGGCAGTTTAACCGATGGCAGCCATGCCATTCGATTTGAGCGGGTGAAGCGCGTTGTCGTCGAAAATGTCCGTGTGCAATATGCCAATGGCGATGGCATCCATTTCGACAATGGCGTCAACAAACTCACCAATGCAACACCAGGCAATGGCGAACCTCTCAACGAAGATATCGTCATCCAAAATAACGATATCAGCGATACCAACAGCGATGGGATCACCGGCGTTTTCAAAAACGTCCGCATCATCGGCAATCGGGTGACACGGCCCTCACTTGCCAGTAGCGATGGTCAGCATGGCATCCACCTGCATACGTCAGGTATCAGCGAGGGTGCTGTCATCGCTGGCAATATCATCAACGACGCGCAAACGTGCATCAATGTGACCAATGCCAACAATGTGGTGGTCGCCAACAATCAAGGAACACTTTGCAAAGAACACGGCATTCTCATCGACATTCAAGATCTCGTGCCAACCATGGGCAACATCGCCATCACCGGCAATGTGATCAGAAACACCACGAAAGACGGCATTCGTGTGTACACAACGGTTATGCGGCCTGCACGCAATTTCAGTATATCTGGGAATACCTTCCAGGAAATAGGTGCCTCTGCCATCAGCATTTCGGCCGCTGAAGCCGGCGTGATCACAGGCAACACCATGTCCAATATCAATGGCGCAAACGCCATTTATATCCTGGCATCCATGGACATCGCCATTTCAGGAAACATGATCCGCGATACGGGCGGAACCGGAAGTGGTGATGCTGGCATCCGCTTTGAAGCCTGCACAACGAGTGCGGCTGCCATGGCTTGTGAGCCCCCCGTAGACACGCAAATCAACAGCGCGCGCATTTCGGTGATGGGCAACACGGTGACCGACACACGCAATCCGTCAACACTTGAACGTGGGTTTTATGTTGGCAACAACCAAGCCGATGCATTTTATGTTTCGGGCAATGTTTTTTCGAGTACGTACAATAGCGCATTTAAAGGAACAGGCTCTTCGTATTGTGGCGGCATCGGCAATCCCTACTGTGTGGGGAATCAAGAGAATCATCCCTGATAAGTACCTCCGGTTCCTGCGGGAGAGCCTATTTTCAGGCCGCGATGGCGGATTTTGAGGTGATTTGACCATGTCCAAGATGAATATTCAGGCCAAACTTGACCCTCTGGTCCTCGAAGATCTACTTCGCCAAATGCAAAAAGCGCAGGCTGAAAATGACACCGACAAAGTGCAAGATCTGGCGCGCAAAATGATGGCGCAAATCGGCACCGGCGAAGACGTGCAAGCGCAACTGCAGAAACAAAGCCAAGAGAAAAAAGAAGAATACAAAGCCAAAGAAAAAACGCGAAACAAAGTCAAAAAGAAAAAGAATCAAGCTGAAAAACGCAAATTAATGTTGGAGGAAAAAGTTAAAGAAGCCAACGACAAAATGGCGCAAATGCAGCAAAAGCTAGCACAAGTCCAAGCCGCATCACAAAGCGCCAAAGCAAACGAAGATGCGGCCCAACCTGCCCTCGACAAAGCGAGCAATCAATATTTACAGGCAAAAAATGCGCTTGATCAAATCAAGGAAGCCATACCCAATCCAACCCCTGCCCAACAAGAAGCCATCACAGCGCTTACCGCGATGTTGCAAGAATTGGACGAGAAACTTGATGCGATGGTTGCCCCCGTCAACAAAGGCCAAGCCCTGAGCGAAGTACAAACCCAAGCCTTTGAAAGCGCCATGGAGAAATTTAGCGCAAAGTTTGAGTCCATGATGTAGGCATTTGGATGCACATCCGTCACGTCGAAAGTTTTCATAAATATCCACCCGAAATCATGCACAATGATTATGTTACGAGTCTATTTTGCCACAGTGGCGGGTTTTGGGTGGTCAATCATGTCCAACATGAATGTTCAGGGTGCTGTTGCATCGGATAAAGCCTCATCGACCTCTCTCGCCCTGGAAGATCTGCTTCACCAATTACAAAAAGCGGAGGCTGAAAACGACATCGGCAAGATGCAAGATCTGGCGCTCAAGATGATGGCACAGATCGGCACCAGCGAGAAAGACGTGCAAGCGCTACTGCAGAAACCAAGCCAGGAGACGTCAAAAAATCTCCCCGGCGCCGAAGATATTCAAGCGCTCATGGGTCGCATTCAAAAAGGCGACACAACCGCTGTGGGCGAATTGGAGAAACGCATCGATCACGTGCTGAACGATGCCCAAGTTTTGAACGAAGCCCACACAGGCACCGACTTCGGTGCTGAAGGCTCTCGTTTCATGGGCACCACACGAAGAGTCGATGCGCAGCAACTCCAGCTGGAACAGAAGCCCGTAGAAGGTGTATCACGTTCATCGGGTGTAAGCTTTGACACTCTGCTCAGCAATACACCCGTCAACGCCATCAGCCAAAGTGCGGTTTCTGAAGATGCCCCTTCCGGTGGCGTACGAGGGGCCAAAGCACAGGATGCTGCAAGCACCACTCTCGACGAGCTTTCTGCAGCAGGGATCCTTGGTGGCGAAATCAAGTATGATAAAGACGGCCTTCCCATACGCCCCACGGCGGGTTTTGATGATGAATCGATGCTTCTCTCTGTGAATACAATCCTCGAAAAACCAGACACCAAAATCCCCACGGAAGCCAACCTGCGAAATGGCGATATTCCCCTGTCTTCACAACTAGAAAGTACCGCTTCCAACATGGAAAGCGACATCTCGGATTTATCAAGTTCCATTAACAGCATGTCCAAGGACATTGCGGCAGAAGGAAAATATATTGCGGAGGCAGACGCAACAATCGCAAAGCTTGACCAAGAGATTGCGAAATTGAAACTGGAAAGTGAGGTGATGATCACATTTGGATCGACCTTGCTCGCCGCTGGCACTATTCTTCTTTCCATCTCAATCGGCCTTAAAGTTGCAGGCGCCGTGAATACAGCCATGGGCCTCGCTGCGATGCCTATTCCACCTGCTCCCATGGTGCTAGCGGCTGGCGTCGCGTTTACGGCCAAGGGTATCGCACTCATGATAATGGCCACTGCGATGATCGCCGGTGGTATCGCGCTCATCGTCATAGGAAAACAGAAAAAAGACGAATACGAAGCCAAAGAAAAAACGCGTGACGAAGTCAAAGAGAAAAAAGCCAAAGCTGAAAAACGAAAAGAGTTGCTTGAGAAAAAAGTTAAAGAAGCCAAAGATAAAAAGGTGGCAATGGAGAAGCAGAAAGCACAAGCCGAAGCCGCACAACAAAGCGCCCAGACAAACGAAACAGCGGCGGGGCCTGCCCTCGACAAAGCGAACGATGAATATTCAGAGGCAAAAAATGCGATTGATCAACTCAAGCAAGCCATACCCAATCCAACCCCTGCCCAAAAAGAAACCATCAATGCGCTTACTAGGATGGTGGTCGATTTGGACAAAAAACTTGATGCAATGTACACCCCCGTCAACAAAGGCCAACCCCTTAGCAAGGCACAAACCGATGCCTTTGAAAGCGCCATGAAAACATTCACCAACAAAATAAATGCAGAATATGCCAAACTGAATTCACAAGCGATTTCCTAATCCCCATCCGGTTCTCCATGTATACACGTTTAGGAAAAGAAGGCTTGCGCGTTAACGCACCAAGACACAAACCGCAACATTCAACATATGACCCCATCGGTTTCAACATATGACCCCATCGGTTATGACCCCATCGGTCGGTCCATCGGTGACCCCATCGGCTCATCGGCTTATGACCCCATCCTGTCAACACGTGACACCATCCGGTTTCCGTTATAAACTCCATCCATGCCATCAGCGCACCTTCAAAACCTGCACATGACCGTCCAGGACCCCGAATTGCAAAAGATATGCAAACGGTGGGCTATCACATCAGTGCAGGTTTTTGGTTCAGCACTTCGCGATGATTTCAACGCCCAGAGCGATATTGATCTCATTGTTGAATTCGAAGAAAGCGCCAAAATCAGCCTCTTTGATCTTGTGGAAATAGAACGCGATTTCTCAGCACTCACCCATCGACCTGTTGATCTTGTGACTCTCCGCGCACTCAAAAACAGCAAAAGGCCTGATCGTGCGCAATCAATTCTCGCATCAGCGGTCAAAGTTTATGGGTAAGTGGGCTGATACCCAAACGCTTGAAGATATCATCCAAGCAACGGAGCTCATTCTACGCTTCACTGCTTCCATGGATCTACCCGCATTCACCGCTGACGAAAAATCTCAATCGGCTGTTCTCATGCAATTCATTATCATTGGAGAAGCTGCCGGTCGGCTGTCCGAATTTTTCTGCGAGAAACACGACGATATTCCCTGGCATCATATGCGTGGTATGCGCAACCGGCTTGTCCATGCATACCAAGATATTGATCTTACATCCGTGTGGGAAACCATTCGGTCCGATCTCCCCAATCTTTTGATGACACTCAAAGAAATACGCCGACTTTGACTTGCTCAGAAAAAAAACGCATCAAGACACAAACCACAATAACGCAACATATGACCCCATCCGGGCACCATTCGCCCTACATGTAGGGCGAATGCCATAAATCGCATCGCGATGGGCAAAACAGACGCAACAAAATATCCATATGATACACTGAGCGTGAATGTTCATGCGAGGGTAGAACAAACATGTCGAACGTGAATGCATCGGTCGCATCAATCATCTCGAAAGCGCAAAACGGTGCTGTTCAGGACGACACCGGCGCCGACGACCTCAATGCCCTGATGAAGAAAATGCAGGAAGCCCAAGCCAAGGGCGACATGCAGGGCATGCAGGCCATCGCCAAGCAGATGATGGGCGAAGCCTCCAAGGTGTCCAAGGACACGGGCACCGACGCAAACAGCAAAGCGCTCCTTGAGCTCGCCAACAAAGCTGCCGGCGGCGATACGGGGGCCCTTAAAGAGCTTGAGACAAAAGCCAACGCCATGCTTCAAGAAGCCCACGCAAGCACCGACTTGGGTGTTGAAGGCTCTCGTTTCATGGGCACCGCACAAGCAGTGGATGTGCAGCAACTCCAGCAGCAAAAACCTGTAGAAAATGCATCACGTGCATCGGGTGTGAGCTTTGATACGCTGTTAAGTAATACACCCGTCAACGCCATCAGCCAAAGTGCGATTTCTGAAGATGCACCTGCCGCTCCCGGGGGTGGCGTACGAGGAGCCAAAGCACAGGATGCGCAAAGCACCACAGACGACGAGCTTTTTGCAGCAGGGCTTGGGGATCTTGCAATCACGTATAAAGATGGCGTTCCTGTACGCCCCACGGCGGCTTTTGATGATGAATCGATGCTTCTCTCTGTGAACATAATCCTCGAAAAACCAGACGTCACACTTCCCACCCAAGTCAACACACGAAATGGCGATGTTCCCCTGTCTTCACAACTTGAAAGTGCCGCTTCCGGCCTGGAAAGCGACATCTCGGCTTTATCAAGTTCCATCACCAGTATGGAGAAGGACATTAAGAAAGAAGAAAATTTCATTGCGGAGGCGACCGCAACAATCTCAAAGCTTAACGAACTTATAGATAAACTGAAACTTGAAAGTGATGCACTGATCGCAAACGGATCGATCATGCTTGCTGCCGGCACGCTTTACGTTGGGGTTGCAATAGGACTGAAGCTAACAGGTTCTTCTCTGTTAACTAACCCATTTACAGCACCTGCAGGTACAGCAATACTGGCGTCGGGTATAGCACTGATGATTACAGCACTGGCCTTAATCGCAAGTGGTACTGCGATGATCATCATAGGCAAACAGAAAAAAGACGAAATGGAGGCCAACATAAAAACGCGTGACGAAGTCCAAGTAAAACTAGACCAAGCTAAAAAACGCAAAGAGATGCTCCAGAAAAAAGTTGATGCCGCCAAGGTAAAAAAGACGCAAATGGAGGCGCAGAAAAAACTGGCCCAAGAGGCACAAGCAAAGGCCCAGACAAACGAAACAGCGGCGGGGCCTGCCCTCGGCCAAGCGAGCGATCAATATTCAGAGGCAAAAAATGCGCTTGATCAACTCAAGGCAGATACGCCCAATCCTCCAACCACGGCCCAAAAAGCAGCCATCACAGCGCTTACCGCGATGGTGGACAATTTGGACAAGAAACTTAATGATATGTATGCCCCCGTCAACAAAGGCGAGGAACTTAAGCAGCCACAAAAGGACGCCTTTAGCATCGCCATGGCTGCATTTACCACCAAAATAAATGCAGAATATGCTAAACTGAATGCACAGGGGAACATCACATGATTGATGCAAATGCAATCCGGGAAATGAACGATCCTAAAGCCTTCGCAATGCTTCTAACCCCTGCCCCCGGTTCTCCATGTGGGTCACGTGTCCCCTACCACGCCATCAAAGAAACCCGCACCAGCGATGGTCAGGTGATTAGGCAAGAAACTTGGTACCAACGGGGACGCATTCGCACCGATATCACCATGCCCAGCAATCCCAATGCGCCTCCAAGCCGTATGCTTGTTTTTCAGGCCGAAAAACAAGCATGGCTTCTGTTTCCAGAACTTAAAATGCGCATCAAGCAAGCGTTGGATATGAGTAGTCTCGAGCAAATGGTATTAAAAATGAAAGACGCCCCGTATCCATTTCAACCCGGTCCTACGATCCATGGTCTTGCCACACTGCAAATGACCACCGAGGATGGTACATCCATTGTGGTGAGCAAAGACCACGGTATCCCTCTTCAATTGACGAGCAAAGATATGACCGAAGAAACGCTTTTGGTCGAACCCGGCAAAGTTGACGATCGTATTTTTGAGGTCCCCTTGGATTACACCCAATCGGATCTGATGACGATGATCCAACCCGCTTTGTCTGTGAAGATGGATGCGGACAACAAGCCCACCGCAGAATCGATTGATGCGATTTATGCCTCGTATCAAGCCACCCACAAAGATGCCGCAGCCAATCGGAAAACAACAAACCGTGCAGGCGCCAAAACATTCAATGCCAAAGATTTGTTGTTGAACAAGAGCATTAACGAGCGGTCGATTAAGATTTGATAGTCCTCTATCAATGACGTCATCAATGTTTGACAATGTCATGAAAATATGACATTGTGCTGTTTGATGAAAACGATCCGGTTTCATGTCGGCGTATTGAGAGAAATGCAGGCAGTGGATGAGTCTCTGCGTTTAAAAATAGCCGACCAGTTGGCGTTATTGGCTGCAGGGGAATCGATTGGGATGCCAGCAAGTCGACCGATGGTATCTATTGCATCGGGAGCTCATGAAATTCGCATCAAGGATCACACGGGCCAGTACCGTGTATTTTATTTTACGAAACACAAGGATGCTATTCTTGTGTTCCACATGTTTAAAAAGAAAACGCAGGCAACGCCAAAGCGTGAAATCGAAATTGCCCGAAAAAGACTGGAGGACATGCAATGAGCGCTGAGTATTTCGAAGCAAAAAACATACAAGAGCTGTGTGTACTACTTGGCTTGCCTGCATCTCAAGCGCCCAAGGTGGAGATGCGACGTGATCTTGTGATTGCGATACGTAAAACGCTTGAAAAACGTGTATTGACGCATGCAGCGGCGGCTCAAATTGCCCATGTGGGTCGAACCGTAATTACAGCCATCGTCAATGCCAATATAGAGAAAATTTCGACGGATAAACTGATTGATATTGCCTATGCGCTTGGTTTGAATATGCACCTGAGCATCAAGCGTGATCCAAAATTGATACAGGCTTCAAAATCACGTGCGGGGCATGATCGTTTGCGCGCAGGGGTAGCGAGATAGGCGGGACGCATGGGGTCATAGACGCATGGGGTCATATGTTGCATGTAGCGGTTTGTATCTTACTGCGTCAATTCTGATGTATCTTAAATAATCACCCCAGCAATTCCTGCAACACGTACAACGTCTTTTGCGGAAATCGTTCGATGGGATAAAATTTCGCAAGAACCTCGCATGCTGAATCGTAGCTTTCGATATTGAGATTTCGGATCAAAAACCGCACATCGTCTAAATCATAAAATTCTTCGCCGAGGCGCATAGCAAGACATTTCATCGCAAAAATATAATCGGGTTGTGCCATGTATACATGGAGGAATTCCATGTCGATATACGGTGTAAACGTACCGTGGGCACTAAGATAGCCCTTCACACCATCATTGAGCCAATGCTCCGAAACGCCCGCTTCAAGTGCCACAGCCGCAGCGCATTCACGTACAACACGACTCGGTTGGAACAAACAATCAACATCCATCGTTGATACACGCGCATTAAGCGACAGGCACATTACCGCACCACCCACGAGGTAAAGTTCTGCACGTACACCGCGTTCTGCCAATTGCGCATGGAGCAAATCAAACAGGCGCATGATCTCTTGGGATGTCAGTGCTGCTTTGCTCATACACGATCTCCCAAGGTCGCATCGATAAAGATATTTCGCCTACGAAATGCCAGGGGGGCGTTCAACAACAAATGCAAGCGAATGCTTTGAAGCTCAGAGGCAAAGACAGGATCTTCCAAACGCGGAACTTCCATGCCCCACAAAGGATTGGGCATGGCATGATTCACACACGCTGTTTCCGCCATGGCTGCAACGTAGTTGTGTAAATAAGGCGATAACTCGATTCCCTCCGGCCACGTCTCGATCGCCAAGCGAAGCTCCCCAGGTGAACTGCGCACTAAAAAATCATGTAACGATGCCAAGATATAGCGCGCACTGATCTTATCCGCGCGTTGCAATTGCCCCATGAGCTCAGCAAAAACCCGCTGGGGTTTGGGCATAATACATTGCAAAACCCAAGCAGACATACCAAGCCCCGCACGCTTCGCCGCCCGCGCAATAAATCGCTTTTCTTCAATGCTTACACGCAGTTGCAATTGATGGGGCTTCATATTCTTAAGGGTACACGATGTATTGACGATGTCAATACATCGTTCTACGTCAAAGCCAATAAAGCGGATGGGGTCATAGGTTGCATTGTTGCGGTTTCTGTCTTGGAGCGTCACTGACCTTACACGGTCACAAGGGCTAAAAAATGATTCGTCATTGCGAGCCCACGTCTCGTAGGCGAAGCAACATAGGCTCTTATGGTTTCTTTTACTCTAGCACAAAGACACCAGAAGACCGGATAGAACCTGGGTTGCTTTGCCCACGAGACGTGGGCTCGCAATGACGAATGTGAAGAATCATAAGCAAAAAGACACATTGACGTTTTAACGTTATCGCGTTACACTTTCCCCTATGACCGAACCAGAACGTACGACTGTCTATATTATGCCCCACTTGCGCAAAGGCCTTCGTCTTAAAGCAGCAGAGACAGGTCACAATATTTCCCAGTTGGTCAACGAAGCTGTCACATTGCTTCTTGCCGAAGACGCCGACGATATTGATGCCCTAGAAGACCGTAAAAACGAGCCTACCCGCCCCTTTGAAGCATTCGTCGCCGAATTGAGAGCCAACGGTGACCTATAGTATCGAACTCCGAAAATCGGTGGAAAAGGATATTTTACGGTTGCCCATCGGAGTAAGACGTCGTGTTGTCACAGCCATCGAAGCCCTGCGAGATAACCCGTATCCCACCGGGTCAAGCCGACTTTCTGGACGCGATGCCTATCGCATCCGTGTGGGGCTCTACCGCGTTCTGTATGAAGTCGATGGCAATGTACTGCGCATCGAGATTGTCCGTGTGGCGCATAGGCGTGAGGCGTATCGGTAACAGGCGGATGGTGTCACGTTTGAACAGATCGCCGCGCAATCTCGGGTGCTTTAGCTCCGAGTCAAGCGGCGCATTCACGCACCACGCGACTTGGCTGAAACAAACAATCAACATCTATGGTGATACACCCACAGTAGGCGACAGGCACATCACGGCTCCGCCCACCAGGCCCTACCCCCCAAATTCAGTGAGAGTATGGGCGACCTAGACATTAGCGTCATAAAGACATTAGTCTAAAATCAACACACGGAGGAATGGCGCGATGTTCACTAGAATTGCTTTGCTCGCTCTTTCTCTTCTAGCCCTATACAGCCCATCGGCCCACGCGGAGACGCTTAGGGACTCGGAAATTACACCCCCTAGCGTGGTCTCTTCCAAGCCCCTTAAACTTAGGCGCGTAGGTTTTGCGATTCACACAGAAGCCGTCTCCTATGGCGTACCGACCCAAGATTCTTTGGGCTCGCGTCTTGAACTTGCAGCAACCTTTCGTCTCAGCAGAGCCGATGCCATTCGCCTGCATGTGGGTGTCGGCACTGAATTAGGGCAACACACATGGCATACTGATCTCCCCACCCACAGCATGAATTTTATGGGCGGATACGGTTTTGGGGGCGTTGTGTTGACGAGCAAATGGCGTGTTCCTATGAGCATCGGGATCCGAACCGAAGTCGGTTATACGTACCTCGAACAGAAAATTGAACGCGTATCGTTCGGCAATATGCTCCATCTGGGCGTCGCCCTTTGGCGGCCATCGAATCATCCATCGGCTGGTTTATTTGCCGTCGCAGGCATTGGCTATCGCCTCTATTTCACGGGAGAGGGGGTTACGACAGCCGGATTTTTTGCCGTCACCGATATACACATCAATGAATTACTGCTGACGACACTTGGGCTTTCCTATGTTTGGTAAAACTCGGATGGTCGAATGGTGTCGTCGGATGGTGTCACGTGTTGAATGTTGACGTTTACGTCTTGCTGCGTTGCACGCATGACGTGGGAACTACATCAAGCGACTGGATTCACGCCTTTTACGTCTACTCCGCCGAACAGGGTCATCATTCTCAGCCTTGCGTTTCTCCACAGGATGATGTTTTTTCTCACTCAATAGCAACGCGATATCCGCACCATTTTTTCCCATCTCAAGGGTTTCGGATCGCACCGTTTCGCCTGAAGGCGTCCTAGAATCAGGATCATGACCTCGGCGCAAAAGTTGCTTCACCGTCGCCGGCTCGTTTGCACTCGTCGCTTCATTCACGACTGCACGGTGCAACATGGATTTTCGGAGCACCTGCTTGCGTGCAAGTTTAAGATCGAGGGCCACCGCTTTTTCTTGAAGCAACGCAAGATCAAAACCATGCAGGGGTTCATCAAGGACAACAAAACGATTTTTGATGCGCGCGAGTGAAATCAAGCACATGCCTTTGTCTTTATGGGCACCTGTTTTTTGCATGGCATCGGAAGATTTCGCCATGGCGTCCGCTTCGCACTGGTAATAGCTACAGCTCGAATCGGTGAACAAAAAAACATCACGTCCTTTATCGCGCCCGTAACCGATTAAAATCATCCAATGGGCTTCTGATTCTTCATGTTTGTCGTCGTAGACAGGCCGACAAACGCGCTCACTAAAATTCATAAACAATGCAACCAAGGGTGTTTTCCCGGCATCAAGAAGCGTTTTTGCATCGGCAACAAAGGACTCACGCGTGGTGATTTCAACATGGGCCGACCAGCCTGCGGTGGCGGCAACATCCACCATCGCTTTGGCATCGAACATTTCGCCTTCGCGCGATGCCGGTTTCACCATATGCTTCGCTATAAATCGAAGACTGGGCCAGAAATCTTTTTTGGGTTCGCCCACCGGAGCATGCCCTGGAAAGCGAGCACCAAATCGATCGCCAAAACGCGCCAAAGGAACAGGCGGCTTGGGGTGATATTTGGGCGCCTCCACCCGCATGACCATGGCAAGGGCCTCAAGGCCACAGGTAGGTCTTTCTCCCTGTTCTACCGACACAGGGACAGCAGGACAAACAAGGCCTGAAATACGTTTACAATAGGCTTCAAATTCAACGGATGTTTGGGCGATCTTCACGTGTTTGTCATAACATATATTTTATAAAACTCAACACACTCACACTGACGTAACGATGTCACACCTTTTTCTTCTGTAGGGGCGGTTCGTGAACCGCCCGATAAAATTTTGAATCAAAGGCCGCACGGGCGCTTCGCGAAGCGCCCCTACATCAGAAAAATAATGGGTTCGCCGGAATGACGTTTCAGATGCCCCCCCGGGCAGCAACTCAACACACGATGTTCACAAGCTTCCCTGGCACCACAATCACACGTTTGGGGGGCTTGCCCTCTAGGTGCTTGATTACTTTGGGATCGCTCAACGCCAATTGTTCAAGGGCTGCTTTGTCGAGGCCTTTTTCAACAACCAAATCCGCACGCCGCTTGCCGTTGACTTGAAAGACGATGGTGATGGTGTCGTCTTCACACATGGATGTAATAAACTTGGGCGCATCTTGGGCACAACACAATCCCTCAAAACCAAGACGCGACCAAAGCTCTTCGGCAATGTGCGGCGCATAGGGTGAAAGCAAACGCAAAAACACATCTAAGATTGAACGTGGTAACGGTGTATGAGCCGTCGCTTCATTCACAAAAATCATCATCTGACTGATGGCGGTGTTGAAACGAAGAAGCTCGGTGTCTTCGTGAACTTTTTTGATAGTGCGGTGGAGGAGTTTTTCAAGCAGAGGCGGGGCAAGCCCCGCCCCTACAACGATTTCGCCGGTAAGCTCATTCACCACCAAACGCCAGACGCGTTGCAAAAAGCGATACACACCTTCAACACCGGTCATTTGCCAAGGTTTGACTTGATCCAAAGGCCCCATGAACAATTCATACAAGCGCATGGCATCGGCACCGTAGCGATCGATGACGTCGTCAGGGTTCACCACATTAAGCTTGGACTTGCTCATTTTTTCGGACTGCGTGGCCACAGGTTCGCCTGCGTGTGTAAACCACAAACCGTCTTTTTCAATCACTTCGTCGGGGCCGTAATATTTACCGCGGGCATCGCGATAGCTGTACGCCAAAATCATGCCCTGATTGAATAATTTCTGAAACGGTTCACGGGTGCTCACCACACCGCAATCAAACAACACCTTGTGCCAAAAACGCGAATACAACAAATGCAAGACCGCATGTTCAACACCGCCGATGTAGAGATCGACCGGCATCCAATATTGTTCCAAATCGCGGGCTACAGCAGCTTTGGTGTTGTGTGGATCCAGATAGCGCAAATAATACCAACATGATCCTGCCCATTGCGGCATCGTATTGGTTTCGCGAATGCCACGCCGTCCATCGGGAAGTTCAACCATCAGCCATGCATCACCCGCGCGAGCGAGCGGCGGTTCACCTGTTTCGGTCGGCTTGTAGGCATCAATCGGTGGCAATGTGACGGGCAATGCACTTTCGGGAAGTGCCACGTGGGTACCGTCGTCCAAAAGAACAATGGGAAATGGCTCGCCCCAATATCGCTGACGTGAAAACAACCAATCGCGCAAACGATATTGCACCGTGCCTTTGCCCTGTTTGTTAAACTCAAGCCATTCGATAATTTTTATTTTTGCTTCTTCAACACCGAGACCATCTAAAAAGTCTGAATGTTCGAGAAAACCTAAATCATCCACAACACGCACAATTGGCAAATCATACTGTTTTGCAAATTCGTTATCGCGCTCGTCATGGGAAGGAACCGCCATGATGGCACCGGTGCCGTAGCCCATCAACACATAATCGGCGACCCAAATAGGGATCGGTGTATCGTTCACAGGATTGAGTGCATACGCCCCTGTAAAAACACCACTTTTGGATTTCGCCAAGTCGGTACGCGCAAGATCGCTTTTGCTGTTGGTCTCGCGAATGTATGTATTGACAGCCTCGCGCTGGGCTTCCGTGGTGATGTTTTGCACCAACGGATGTTCAGGCGCGAGCACACAATAGGTGGCACCAAACAAGGTATCGGGCCGTGTGGTAAACACATCAAGGCGACCTTGATAACCCGCGATTGCAAAATACACATGGGCTCCATGGGATTTTCCAATCCAATGGCGTTGCATATCTTTGACACTTTCGGGCCAATCGAGCAGATCCAAATCATCCAGCAAACGTTCGGCATAGGCGGTGATCTTAAGCATCCATTGACGCATGTTGCGGCGTTCTACAGGATCGCCGGTTTCAACATAAACACCGTCTTTGACTTCTTCGTTGGAAAGCACCGTGCCAAGCGCAGGGCACCAATTCACAGGCACTTCGGCAAGATATGCCAGATCTTTTTCGTAGAGCTTTAAAAAGATCCACTGAGTCCAACGATAGTACGTTTCATCGGTGGTGCTTACTTCACGCTGCCAATCGTAACTGAATCCAAGGCGTTTGATTTGGCGACGGAAATTATCGATATTGCGTTTTGTAATAATTGCTGGATGAATATTCTCGCGCTCCGCCGCACGCTCGGCGGGCAAACCAAAAGCGTCCCATCCCATGGGATGCATCACATGAAAGCCCTGGGCACGTTTGTGGCGCGCCACCACATCGGTTGCGGTGTAGCCTTCGGGGTGCCCTACGTGAAGCCCAGAACCCGACGGGTAAGGAAACATATCGAGAACGTAATATTTGGGTTTCTTTTGAAGCGTGGCCAGATCTTGGGGCGTACGAAATGCACCCTTCTCTTCCCACACGTTTTGCCAATGGGCTTCAAATTGTTCGGGCTGGTAGCGCATGGGCCCTTGTACCGGTTTCAATGCATGGGGTCACGTGTTTACCGTTGAGAATTAAAGACGGAAAATTAAAGACGCAGTGCAGTGTTAACAGTAAACACGTGACCCCTACACGGGGACAACATAATATCGTATATGATTTTCTTATGGCTTCATCTTCCACACCAACCACGCGCCTCTCTCGCGCACGCAATCCATCGATTGTTCTCGAAGAACCCTTGCATCCCCTCTATTCAACACCCCCGGATGCATCGAAACCCCTCGACGCGCTCACACGAGAAATCATGACACGCCCCTACAATGGGGCTTGGGTTTCTGCATTTCCCTATTCCGATGAAGACATTCCCCTTGTTGCTCAAACACTGCGTGAAGACTGTAAATCGGCAAAGATCCACATTTCACGTACAGAAATGGAGAACGGTATCCCTTCATTCGAAGATACATTGAAACTCTGCGAACTCCGGTGGGAACAAAAAAAGGGATGGGGACTTTTTGCGCGGGAAAGAATCAGAAAAAATACCCTGATTGCACCCTATTTTGGAGAATTTCTTAATCAGAAGCAATTTGAAAAACACTACAGGGTCGAAGAAAAGGAAATCAAACGGATCCCAGAGCAATGGGTCCTTCCCATGCCCGATCCCGAAAACCCAGGCGAAACCATGTATTGTGTCAACGATGCTTCAGATCCCAAATGGCGTGACTACAACGGCCTCGCGCTTGAAATCCTTTCATCAAAACCTAACGCCGACGGAACGCTACGAGTTCGCGTATTGCCTTATGCCAATGCCCAGTGGACACTCAAAGTAGGCGAAGACACGTACATCGATGCATGGGTTCACTCCCCTGCCGACGATTCCGTGCGTATCAAGTCTCTTGCGGCATGCGTCAACACAGCCATGCACGAAACCCAGTCCAACAATTGTGAATTTGTGCTCGACGCGTCACAATCCAAATGGCCCATGTTGGTCACCACATGCATGATTGAAAAAGGTCAGGAATTGTTTGCGAGATACGAAACGCAGCAAGGTTCATGGCCTAAAAAGATTTCTCAAAAAAAGCTTTACAAACGACTCCAAACGAGAAGATCTATCGCCCCGCATTGATCGGCATCAGGTTATCAGGTGCGGGTCCATTTCATTGATCTGCCGAAATCGGATAGATTTTCCGACCATCACGCAGGATTTTTTCTTTCAGTGGCTGATTGCCAAGAGAGTCCCAGTGCAAAACATCCAATTTAAAAATCAATGGCAATTCGTCCAGTTGATTCCAAAGCTGCGAAAAACGGTCGTGTGACATGGTGGGCGCAAAGACGGCAAGATCAATGTCCGATCCATCTTGAAACGTATTTTTTGCACGTGACCCAAAAACAACAACATGATCGATTTCTTGATAAGCAGAAAACACGTTGCAAAAGTCATTCATGATGTCATGTGATAAACCGAATTTTAAATCACAATCTCCCATTTTTTCACATCCTTCGCCAACGTCTGAAAAAGTACCAAGCCTTGCTACGGTGTCATTTATTTTTCAGAGGTAGGGGCGCTTCGCGAAGCGCCCATGCGGCCTTTGAATCAAACTCCAATAGGGCGGTTCACGAACCGCCCCTACAATAGGACACCTGAACAATACCTTACGCCGCCCACGACGCTTTCATCGGCGCGTTGCAACCATAAATACCACGACCAATACAACGGTATTCAAATCCAGCATCAATCATGGCATCGGGTTCGTAAATATTGCGCCCATCAAAAACCACGGGTGTTCGCATAGATGCCACAAGTTCTGCAAGATCGGGAGAGCGATAACAAGGCCATTCGGTCATCACAAGCAAGGCATCACCATTTTTGACGGCATCTTCGTGTGCAGTCACAAATGAGATCTTGTTGTTATCCGCAAAGTAGCGCCGGGTATTTTCGGCAGCTTCCGGATCATGGGCCACAATCGTTGCACCTGCATGCAACAATCGTTCGATCACAACAATCGCGGCCGATTCACGGATGTCGTCGGTCATCGATTTAAAAGCAAGACCCCAAACACCCACCCGTCTCTCGGAGAGATCGGGTCCAAAACGGCGCAGTACGGCATCAGCAATGACTTCTCGCTGTGCCAGATTGGTTTCTTGGGTTGCACGCAGCATACGCGCTTCTACGCCATGATCTTCGGCAAGACGGATCAACGCAGGCACATCTTTGGGAAAACACGATCCGCCATAGCCAACACCAGGATACAAAAATGCAGTTCCAATGCGGCGATCAGCGCCTGCGGCTTGTCTCACCGCCATCACATCGGCCCCTACCCGCTCGCAGATCCCGGCTATTTCATTGATCATCGAAATACGTGCCGCCAAAATCACATTGGCGGCGTATTTGGTCATTTCCGATGAACGAATATCCAGCACAAACAAACGACGTCCCATACGCACAAACGGTTGATACAACTCACGCATCACCGCTTCACATTCGGCGTCGTCGCATCCAACCACAATACGATCGGGGTGCATGAAATCATCCACCGCCGAACCTTCTTTTAAAAATTCCGGATTGGAACACACAGAAAAAGGGATCACCGCACCGCGTGCTTTTAAGTAACTGCGCAGTGTTTCGCGCACCAGATCGCATGTCCCCACGGGAACGGTTGACTTCACCACCACGGTAAGTCGCGCAGTCATCGTCGCAGCAATGTCTTTGCACACGGCAAGCACATGGGTGAGATCCGCTGAACCATCTTCACCAGGTGGTGTACCCACGGCAATAAAACAAACTTCACAATCGTGAAGGGCTTCTCTAAGATCGGTACTAAATTTTAAATGCTCACTGCGGGTTGCGCGGGCAAGCACATCCTCAAGACCCGGCTCATACAACGGAATGTGCCCCGCCCGGAGCTTTGCAAGCTTGGCAGCATCAACATCATAACAGCATACGTGATGCCCCAAATCAGCCAAACACGTCCCCGTCACAAGGCCCACATATCCAGTTCCAACCACACACACGCGCATGGTGATTTCATACGCGAATAAATGGGGACATTCCAGAATTACGCGTCAAAAGTTCTTTTTCTGGCATTATTATTGCTAAGTACTTCCTGTTTCCAAAATATTAATGAGTGCAAGAATAGTGCCAGAAAAAGAACTTTTGACGCGTAATTCTGGAATGTCCCCATTTAACTCGTTCAAAAAACCAAAAAAACAGCCAATCGAGCAGGCGTCTTTTGTAAGGGCGGTTCGTGAACCGCCCGATAAATTTTTGAATTAAAGGCCGCACGGGCGCTTCGCGAAGCGCCCCTAGATATGAAAAATAAGATTACGATTTTAAATTACCCGGGGCCGACGACGCCTGCGAAGGCGGTGAGCAAACGGGAGATCATCAGGCGAGGAAGTTCTTTCATTAGATCGCTGGATTCAACATGAGCATACACAGCAAGATCTTCCCTCGCGGCTTCGTCATTCGCAAAATGAGCATTCTGCCGGTAGGGCCCTTCAATATTTAGCACATCGATGATTCTTTCAGTCTTGGTCCGAAATCCAGAAGCATCGCCCTCTTCTCCTGAATCATGCACAGACATGTGCTCAATATTTGAACACAAATTTTCCATACGGTGCTGTGCTGAAGGACAAAGTGCTGCAACGGTTTTGACCGCCGCTACAAGATATTTAATAACATCCGCACGTTTGGGCACATCACGTGGCTTGCCAAGGGCCTGAGATGCCAGTGCAATATTGGTTTGCACACGCCGCCAGCCTTCCCACAGCACCAATTCCGTACGAATACATGCGCTGGATGCTTTGTCCGTTTTGTAACTTCGAACAAAACTTGCACCAAGCGCGGTGTTGAGACGTTGTTTGTCTGTCCCCGGTTGTGGTTCAATTTCAAACAATGTCACAAGTGTTTTCAATAAATCGTCAGCATCGCGTTTAAATCCATAGTATACGGTCTGGGCCATGGCACGGGGCAAACCCGCATCGGAATCGCCAAGCACGCGCATGGCTTCATCGGACACATTCCAATCCATGTCCATGAGTGCTCTGGCAACAATACGAAGCTGATCGGCCATGGCATAATCAAACGATGGGCTCTGTGGATTGAGCAGCGCGCGTATCGCCGCAAGCCCATCTTTGGCAATGACCTCACGCAAGCCAGCATTGATACCCAAAATGACTGTATACTGGGGTCCAAGCAACCGTTGGGCCATTTGTACGCCAATGGCGCGGCGATCATCCATCGGTGTCGGTTTGCCTGAAGCCGCTTTGGCGCGATTCCAACGGGTGGTGTAACGATCACTGCCCACGCCAGGCATTGTGCCCAAATTGATCAAATCATGAAATCGGGCAAATTTTTCGGCATTCCAACCTGGAGGGAGTTCCTGCAAGCCGGGAACCCATGCCCCTGCCAACAATGCTTTATGCGCTTCTTCTTGTACGGCGGCAATATCGTTCCAAATAACATCGAGAGCGATCTTAGATTCGTTTTTAGCATCGACGGTACTCATCCGTGCAGCAATATTCATGAGCACAAATTGCGCCCGCACCGGCGGTGCCAATCGCAACAAGAATTCTTTAAACCCCTGCACCGTCTCGCGGATCTGCGTTGCGAGAAGCCTTGAGTCGAGCCCCATTTTGATGGCGGCCATGCCACTTTCATCGTGGCTGTCGCGCACAGTGCGGCCTGCGCAAACACCACCGCCAAAAAACACGTTTAATTTGAGCGACGGATTTTGTTCTGCAAATTCGGCCAAGTCATGGGACACGCGCCGCAATGCCGCGCGACACGCAAGAGCCCCCGAACGCTTGGCCGTATCGCTAAGTGCAAACATCACCCTCAATTCAGAAAATGGCCATTGGCCACATATATCGCGAATACGTTTGATGGTGATCACAAAATCATCGATGTTTTTAATATCTTCGTTGAGCGGGCAAACAAGTTCAGGCTTCATACCGCACGCAGCAAGAACATACGCACCCGCCATAAACTCCACAGGACCATTGGCATTGCCAAATTCAGACATGACCACTTGCGCGATGGTTTGCGGATCTGCACCTTCCAAACGCTGCGCTTGCAGCCATTGTATCAACGAAATCATTTTCGCACGACGATCGCCTGTTGCCCCCGACGGACTCGGTTGCATACTTTCGATACGATGCAACCATGCATCCATCTGGCCCCGATGGCCTAAAGTCAAGCCGCCCTGTTGCACAAGCTGTTCAATCTCACGCCGCAAAAAAAGAACAACCTGCTTTTCTTCTTCACTTCCAGGTAAGGGCGAAAGCTCAAACCCACACAACCACCGATGGGCCGCTTGGGCATCATCGTGCACTGCAAGATCACCCACTTGGCGAACTGCTGCACGGGTTGCTGCCAACGATATTTCCGATTCTTCGCGTATTTGACTACCGTGGGTCAAACCGTGTCGAACCGTTGCATCACGAAGTGATGCAAGAAGCGACACAAGCGTTGAAGCAAAAACCGGTTCATGGGAGATGGGATGAATCCAGCGTCCGTGCACACGATTCAGATTACGCAAAAGAACAAGTGCCTCATCAATTTTTTGATGATCTTTCTTTGCCGCTTCAAGCGTTTGCTTGGCTTTTAAAACATCACCCACAGGCCCTTTTGGGAAAAACGCGAGCAATCCATCCAACATCGCACCATAGGCCGCAGCGTTTCGCACACCATGATCACGGATCACATCCGGCATGACATCCGACGGTGCAGGTTTTCGACCGTCAAAATCATAATCCCAAAATTCATCCTCAAGTGCGAGAATATGGGGATCGTTATAAGCAACGTCGCCATACACATCGCCAAGCACTTCACGCAATGTTTGTTCGGCCCACATATGGGCTGTGATTTTTCCTTGGAGATCGTTGTACAGAAGTGAGCTCTGCAGTCGCAGACGATGGCCGTAAAAACCATCTTCCGTGGTCGACAGCGATGGACCTAAATCATGACCATGTTCGTCGGCCGACATGGACAAAAGGCGTGCAAAGCCCGTCTGAATGGTTTCTAACGATTTTTCTTGGGATGATGCACCCGTAACACCCGCCAACAACGCGCCGGTGATGTCGCTTAAAACACGCCAACTGGCTTCGCTGATGGGCTGGCACGGATGGGATGTTTGTACGGCAATCAATGCACAAAATTTCTTGGCATCTTCGTACGACACACCCCGAGACGCCAATGCACGCACTGCTTCGGAAAGCATTGCTGGGGCTTCACCGCGATCGCGTGGTGCACTCAACGAACCCATCACATCGGAGCACAACACACTGCCCGCCAAATCGGCCACACGCCGTGCAAGACCTATCACGGTTTTAATGGCCATGGCGCGGCTTGTGGCTTCAATCGATTGCACGTCGCGCATACCGGATTGAATTTCGATGGTTGTCGGTGGTTTGCGATTGGATTTTGACGTCTGAACAGCCGGAAATAACAACGCGCGTTCTTCACGCAATGCGACGTGCGTCAACATCACAGGATCATGCTCTAGACACGCTGCGATGGACGAAAAGAACAATTGTCTGGTTTGTGCTGCGACTGACTTTCCTTCGGATTTTTTATTTTTATTACCAAGCAATGCGCAAAGTTTTCGAAATGCGCTCACATGAGAAGGACAATCAAGAAGACCCTTGCTCACCGGCTGGCTTTTTTTCCAATGTGCCTCTAACGCGGTGGTCGCATCCAACACTGGCAATGCTTTTTCAGCATGAAATCGTGCGATAAATTGACGCGACTGGGCAACAGATTCCAAAGAGGCCCTTGTATTATT
>SXGR01470912.1_pt1 | contig 29115 bp, 25 predicted proteins | sample 3174711 | NCBI WGS metagenome assembly SXGR01 (sample SAMN11356860, study PRJNA531348) | freshwater metagenome | isolation source: freshwater sample F1-60 | place: China: Fuxian Lake, Yuxi | collected 2017-12-25 | reverse complement strand
GTGCACACGATCGCCTGTTTTTCGTAATCGTACACATAGAACCGGCCTTTGAGCGCCGCCGTTTCGAAGGTCGTGCCCTCGGTCACTGGGGGTTTGTAAGCGTCGATCACCAGCGTCGCATCGATGTTCAGCCATTCCGGCTTGACCAATTTTCGGGCTCGTTCCAACTCTTTCTCGATGGTGGCTTCATCCTTCGCGCGGTACCCGGTGAAAATCATACTGTCGACGTAGTTCACGATGCCAGTGGTCAGGCGGTTGTACCGGGGGCCCTCCACCTTCGATACATCCTCGGCTTTCACCACATTGATCGGCACCGTGGACAGCTGAAAATTGACGCCTCGATCCGTAAACGAGCCGATGTCTTCCACCACGGGCTCGCGCGGAGCGACGGCACAACTTCCCAGGTCCGGCCGAGGCCCCAGGTTTGAGGCTTCTTCCAGCGCTTTTCGACGAGCCTGCTCCAACGGTTCCGCATCTGCTAAAACCGTAGCTTTAATCTGCTCTACCTCCGCGCGCTGGGCCTCCGACAACCGAAGTCCCTCGTCGCAGCCAAACACGAGCATCCACATCCACCACATTCCGCCTCCGGCGCGGGCCCCAGCGCCCCTCTCAGAACGCTGCGCTGCCCCACTTGCATAATCACAACCGATGTGGTGGACCCCCTAAACCTTTTTTGGTTCCGATCCGATAAGCGGGGCGTTCTATGTTGAGAGGTTTCTGATGTTCGCACCTTTTACGCGACCATATTTTCCTACGTCCGAACGCAACGTTTCGCGGGTCGATTGGGGCACGGCAGGTTCGGATCGCGGGGGATACCACCCGGCCAGACCACCCGTGCGCCGCAACGCCCCGGAAGATGAACAGGCGGTGGTGATCGACATCGACCCCCATGTGCACCTGCCCACACCGGTGGTCTCCTCCCCAGAAGAGGCGCTCACTCTTGCTCAATGGCTGGTTGACCACTTGGATGCCAAAGCCCTCACCGTCCACGGCGCAAGCGCATAGCGTCGATCAACGGCGTCCAGGCTCGCGAGTTCTAAACACGCGAGCAGACCGCCGCTAAACTACGTCACCTCGGGCTCAGGTCCGTCGCCGAATGCCGCACGGTACAGCTTGAGCACGTACGCCATATACAGCGTTTGCGCGAGTAAAGACCCGATAACTGGCACATAGCTGCACACCACGGTGATCAGAACCCCGACCAACACCACGCCGACCGTCCAGCCGAGGTGTTCTTTGACGTGCTGCACCGATTGGGCAAACGCCTGCCCGACGCTGCGCTTATGGATAACCACCGCCGGCGTCACCCAGTGCAGTAAAAACATGGCGATCAAGCCTGGAACATAGCAGAGCAGGATGCCCACCAATGTGGCCCCCTGCAACGCCAAATACGCCAACGCGACCCGCGACTAGTCCTCACGCACCGTGGAAAAGGCAGACCCAAAGGTCAAAGGTTCCCCGCGCGTCTGGTAGGCCCACACCGCGCGCATCAAGCTCGCCTGCAGCGGCGCAATCACCGCCGCACCGAGCACCAACATCGCCACCACTGCGAACGCCCCTGCCGCCAAAATGATGATGCTCGCCAGATCTTCTCCCACGGAGTCGATCGCAAACACGGCCCCCAAAATCGGCAGATACACGATCACCAAAATCACCATCACGATCGGAAGCAGCCCCACAAACATCCCCAAACCGGCGAGCAAATACCCGCCCAAGTTCTTGAGAATGTCGCTGATCACCTCGCCCGCGACCGCAAACCCGCCGGGCAGCTCGCGCGCCGCACTTCCCTGCCCTGGTGCCCACACATTGCTCATTGCGCCTCCTTCCCTACAGACAAAGAATCCCGCACCGCCATAGACTCCGGTGCGGTATCCTTCCGGAACGACCAAGGCGAGTCGGCGCTGGAGGAACGATGTTGCGATGGACCCTCATTCCCATGCTTTTGGTAGGGTGTGCTGGCGGCGGCGAAGACAGCGATGCTCCTGCCGGAAATGTGGATCCCGACACCGATCTGACCGACAATTTCAATGTCGAAGAAGACGGCTCTTGTGAGACTTTTTACGATGAAGAAGACGACACCGAATACGCGATCCCCGGCGCCCAACGTTTTTGGGTTGGCGAATTCGCGATCAATGGAACCGAAGTCACCGGCTATGAAGCCGAGGTTCTGTTTGCCAACGACAGCTGGGTTGCCGAAGAACCCGACGCCGGCGATTGCCAGATCGTCTGGACCATGACCGGAACCAAGGGAGACCCTGCGGGGTGCGGTTCCTGCGAATACAGCCTCACCCTTCACGCCGAATTCGATGCGCCCACCTCGAACTGCCTCGCCGCGCTGCAAAATGACACCGTCACAGGAAACGAAGAGTTCGACGTGGTTTACAACGTCGACGTCAACGGCAGCGAGACCACCTACTACATGGAAAGCACTGAAGTGTTAGGGCACGGCACGGACGAAGGAGGGGTTTCCACCTACGTTTCCGAGTCCGCCTGCATGTGGTTCTGAGCACTTTGGACACCGCCACCGCCGATCTGACCGCCGACCTCATCGAAATCACCGTTTCCATGTGTCGATCTGGCTGGATGAACGGCTACGACGTGCCCGAGTTATGGGCCCAAATCGAGAGTTGTTCCGGTCGACTGTGCCAACAAGTCGATCAAGTCCTCGTATCTCGCGCGATCACCGACCCGATTCTGCCGGCCGCACTGCTTTTTGGGTACCGCGCGGGTCGTTTGTCGCTCGAAGAGCTCAGCCTCGCCACCGACCGACTGATGGTCAAATATAGCCAAAGCGCCTATATCGCAGGGTTTTCGTTCTATGTGCGCAAGTTGTTGGAGCCCTCCAACCACACCCTGCGCCTCGAAGACTTCATTTGCGAGGTGCCTTTTCAGCAACTCGACATTCTCGACACCTCAGCACATCTGTGTTGCGCCAGTTGGGTGAAGAAATCCGCTGGTAACCTCGCGAAATCGCATCACGACGAGGTCTGGAACTCCGAAGACGCCGCGGCGATCCGGCGCTCGATCCTCGATGGTTCGTACCGCTTCTGCAACAAGAACGCCTGCCACAACCTGCACGGCGGCCGTCTCACCCCGCGCGACCAGCTCGAAAAGGACCCCTGGTGGCAGCGGGTGATCACCGAAAATACGGGGATCAACCCATCACCACCGAAGCACCTCAACCTGGCCTACGACCGCCACTGCAATTTGTCGTGCCCCAGCTGCCGGACCGACATCATCACCTCCAACGATGAAGTCCGTTCCAAACTGGATGAAATGACACAACGGAGCGTTTTTCCGCTCCTCTCGACCGCGGAAGCCGTGGTGATCACCGGCTCCGGGGATCCGCTCGCATCGCGGACCTTTCGCAAGATCCTCGCTTGGATCAGCGACGACACCTGCCCCAACCTCACGGTGATCCTCAGCACCAATGGCATGCTGCTCACACCCAAAGAATGGGAGAAATTCCCCAATCTAAAGGGAAAGGTCACCTGCATCCGGGTATCGATGGACGGTGCCGCCAAAGCGTCTCACGAATCCCTGCGTCGCGGCTCCCGCTGGGAGACCATGCTCGAAAACCTCGCCTTCATCGGTACCCTTTTGCAGAAGGGTGAGATCAACGAATTCATGATCGCCTTTGTGGTGCAGGACGAAAACTTCCCAGAGATGGGCGATTTTGTCGATCTTGGAATTCAGGTCGGCGCGAACGCCATTTCGTTTGACCTGCTCACCAACTGGGGCACCTTTACAATGGGGGACTACCAGTCCAAAGCGGTTTTTGATCAAAACCACCCCAATCACGCGGCATTTCTAAGCGCGATGGAAGACCCTCGATTGAGGGATCACCGCGTTCGGCTCGGCAGCTTGAACCAATTTCTTCCGGCCGCCCCTAGCGACAGCGGACAAATATAGGTTTAACCCAGGCTATATACCAAACCGCCAACTCTTCAGCACCGTTTGTCGCCGCCTAATGAAAATGATAATCGTTTTCAATTGGAGGGCCCATGTGGGTACTGCTGTTCCTCGCCTGCCAGACCCCGGTCGATTCGGATACTTCAACGCCGGATTTGGTATTGATAGGTCTGGACCCTTCCGATGCCCCGATCGAGGGCCTCACCGCCGAACAAATGGATCAATTCAACGCCGGGGACATTCGATTCGAGCAGGTGTTCCGTGAGTCGAATGGCCTTGGACCCAACTACATCCGGCATTCCTGCGCGTCGTGCCACACAGACGACGGCCGCGGTCCGGGGGCGGTCACCAAGATGGTGGTTCTCGCCGACAACGGATTTTCTGCCGCCGAAGACCAATCCGCGCTCCCCTGGGGTTTTACCTCCCGTCCGCAGGTGGCCGCGGACGCGGTCACCCCGTTGGTTCCGCCCGAAGGTGTCGATAATCTCCTCGTGACCCAGCGTTTCGGCCCTCCGGTGTTCGGCCGCGGGTATGTCGATGCCGTCGATGACGCGGCGATCGAGGCGTTGGAAGACCAACAAGCGGAACTGGGTCTTTCCGGACGCATCCATCGCCTGGAGGATGACAGCATCGGTCGTTTTGGCGTAAAGGCGCGGATTTCCACCGTTCAAGCGTTCACCGCCGACGCCTTCTTGGGCGACATGTCGATCACCAGCCCGACCCGCCCCGATGAACTCCCCAACCCCGACGGACTCACCGACGATCTGCTCGCAGGGGTGGATATCGACGACGAGATGGTCCAAGTGGTGTCCGACTATGTTCGCTTCTTGGCGATCCCCACCCGGGAGTTCATCGACGTCGATCCTCTCTTTGTTTCGGCGGGATGTGCGGACTGTCACGTCCCCACGTTGCCCACCCGCGACGACTATCCAGTTCCGCAACTTGCAGGCTTAGATCCCTATCTGTTCACCGACCTTCTGCTACACGACCTCGGACAGGCGATGTCCGATGGGTTGGTGGAGGGCGATGCCTCGGAAACCGAATTCAAAACGGCACCTTTGATTGGGCTCCGTTTTCTTCCGAACTTCTTGCACGACGGACGCGCGGAAACCGTGGAAGAAGCCATCCTTCACCATGCAGGGCCCGGATCGGAAGCCAATGCGTCGATCGACGCCTTTGAGGGCCTTTCTGTGGCCGAACGCGACCAACTGTTGACCTACGTTGAATCCTTGTGATTGGAGTACCCATGAAAACCAACTTAGCCCTTCTGTTTCTCACCCTCGGCGCCTGCACCAACGACAACAATCAGCTGGAAGACACCGACCTGAGCGGCGAAGAACAAGCGATCCTCGCCGTAAAAGACGTGGTCGATGCGGACTTGGTCAACCTGTACGATGCGTCCGAAGCCATTCAGACCGCCGCTCCAGAAATCGCTTGGGATGCCGACGAAACCACCGAAATGAAGTCCGCGTGGAAGGACGCACGCAGCGCCTATGAACGCATTGAAGGAGCGATCGCCGTTTTATTCCCGGAATTGGATGCCTCCACCGACGAACGCTACGACGGTTTCATTGAAGAGGCGGCCGATCCCGACCTGTTCGACGGGGAAGGCGTCACCGGCGTGCACGGAATCGAACGCATTTTGTGGGCCGACGCTCACCCCTCCTATGTGGTGGATTTCGAGTCCGAGCTTCCCAACTACACGGCCGCGGCATTCCCCAGCACGGACGATGAAGCGCTCGCGTTCAAAAACGGGCTCGTGCAGCGCCTGGTCGACGACGTACAGCTCATGCAAACCCAGTTTGAACCTCTCGCCCTCGATCCCGCCGCCGCCTACGATGGCGTGGTCGGCTCGATGGCCGAACAGGTCGAAAAGGTGTCGCTCGCCTCCACAGGTGAGGATGAATCTCGGTATGCGCAGCACACCCTCGCCGACATGCGGGCCAACCTGGCCGGAGGTTTGGCTTTGTACGAGGGGTTCAGCCACTGGTTGTTGGAGCAGGACGGCGGCGAAGTCGTCGATGCCGACATTCGCGAAGGTTTTGCCCGCGTTGCCGATGCCTACGACGCTTTCGACGGCGACGGGATCCCCCTGGTTCCGGAAGGATGGAATGCGGACGCGCCCACCGACGAGCATTTGGCGACCGAGTACGGCCAATTGTGGACGTTGGTCCAGGCTGAAAGCGACCCCGCCATCGAGGGCTCGCTGGTAGAACGCATGGCCGCAGCCGCAGCGCTCCTGGACATTTCCGTTGCTCTTTAGTCTGCTTTGGGGCTGCCTCGACCATCTTCCCGCGGATCAGCGGGAGGAGGAGTTCGTGGCATTCCAAAGCGACTTTGCGTCCTTTTTGTCCTGGGAGTCGGTGTTCGTCGCTGATGAGCCGCTTGGTGAGGGGCATTTGGAAGGTCCACGCACCGTGTACTACAACCAGCTGCCGAGCGTGGAAGACGAGGAATTTCCAATCGGTACCATCTTGGTCAAAGTCGCACGAAATGGCGATAATCCTACAGAATGGGAGATCCCTGCCGCGGTGAAACGGGGCGGGGGCTACAACCCCCAAGGCGCCGCCGGCTGGGAATGGCTGGAGCTCGTCCTCGACGAAGATCAGGTTCCAGCGATTTTATGGCGGGGAGAAGGGCCACCGTCCGGCAGCGGCTATGAATGTCAGCTGGGCGACGGCGCTTCCGCCGAGGACGCGATCACCGGCGACTGCAACGCCTGCCACAACGGCTCTTGGCGAAACGACTACGTTCAGAGCGGACCGCTCCAATTTTTCCAGTGAGCACGTGAATGTTTTGGTTCTCTATGGCTTTTGCGTCCCCTCAAATTACCCTCGCTCCCGAGGGGGAGGTGGAAAAGCCCCGCTCCACGGTGGTCGGCGGCTATGCGGAAGGGAATGTCGCTTGGCGAAAAACTGGCCCGGATGACAGTTATCGGGGGACGGCTACCCTAAGGCGATTCGTCATCGCCCTTTACCAACGGCTGCCCGGCGCCAACGACACCCTGTCGTTCACCGCCGAAGCGGAATGGGAAAATGCGATCGCCTGTGATGGTTGCCTTGGATCCGTCGAAATCGAGCAGGCCTACCTGGAATACGCCCCCCACCCCGCGATCGGGGTGCGCGGCGGGCTGCTACTGATTCCCTTTGGGATCATCAACCAAAAGCATGAACCACCCACGTTTTTGGGAGTGGAGCGTCCGTCTACCGATCAAAAGATCATTCCCACCACTTGGCGCGACCTGGGGATCTCCGCATTTGGCGAAGTCGGACCTGCCAAATGGCAGATCGCCGCCACCACCACCTTCGATCCGTTGGAGATCGGCCCCGCCGGGTTCGCTCCTGGAAAGACCCTTGGATCGCGCGCTCCCGCCGACGGCTGGGCCGTCAGCGGCCGGGCGCAGGTCGAACCCACCTTGGGCCTCGTGTTTGGCGGCTCCGGATACATCAGCGATCTCGCTGGAAATGCCGATTTCTACAATGAAGAGGGCGAGGAGCTGGATCTGTTCCTGCCCCTATACGGCGCCGAACTCGATGCGGAATTCGACCGGTTTGGGATCGAAGCCCGCGCGGTCGCCACCGGATTTTGGTTTCCGGAAGCCAATGTGCTGATGGCTGCGCGAAGGGAAGATGGAAGCCCTTATTTTCCTGACGACCCCACCGGTGCAGTGCCCTCTCGAATTTGGGGCGGGTATGTCGAGGTCGGCGTTGAAGTAGTCAAGCGGTTTACCAAATCGGAACAAGAGTTGCTCACCTTTGCGCGGCTGGAAACCTACGACACGCATTCTGCCGTTCCGGACGGATTTGAGCGGGATCCCACCCTCAACATCCAGGAGGGCACCTTTGGTCTGGTGTGGCGCCCCATCCGACAAGCATCGGTGAAAGCGGATGTTCAACTTCGCGATCGCCAGCGCGGAGACGATGAAATCGCCTGGACGCTCGGTCTGGGCTGGATGTACTAGCCCGGTTCAGCGACTTTCAGAGCAAAATGCGCCCCTACTTGCCCGAGGCCGCCCCTCCCGTTGTACAATCCGGAACCCGGGCGCTCAGCCCTCCCCTTTCGGTCGCACCCCCTTTATGGAACGACCGCGGTTTTGGAGTTTGTACATGCACGAACTGCAGATCTTCACAGATCTGGCGCTCATTTTTACCGTAGCCGTCGTTTTGGCGATGTTACTGGCAAAAATCCGCCTTCCCCCTGTACTCGCCTATGTGGCCGCGGGAGCGCTCTTGGGCCCTCCGGGTCTCGGCTGGGTGAAGGACGGCAAAGAACTTCAGTTGGTCGCCGAAATTGGCGTGGTGCTGCTGTTGTTCACCGTCGGCCTAGAGTTTTCGCTTTCGGAGCTGAAGCGCTCTTGGAAAGCCGTATTGATCGCCGGCAGCGTGCAGGTATTCGGAACGATCGCGGCCTCCTTCGGGGTCGCCACCGCCTTTGGGTATGAGTGGAAAGCCGCCTTAGTCTGGGGGTTTTTGGTTTCACTCTCGTCCACCGCGGTGGTGCTTCGCCTGCTCGATGCCCGCGGTGAATCCAAAGCCGCGCACGGACGGCTGGTGATCGGCGTGTTGATCTTCCAGGATCTCTGCGTCGTTCCGATGATGCTGCTGCTTCCCGTGCTCGGTGGGGACGGCGGCGATCTCGCCGGGGTGGGGCTCGTGTTTCTGAAGGCGGTGGTGATTGTCGGCCTGACCATCGTTCTTTCGCAGCAGGTGATGCCGAAACTCCTCAAATTGGTCGCCCGAAGCCGCAACCGGGAGATGTTCCTATTGGCCGTGCTCGCGGTCGCCGGCGTCACCGCTTGGGTGACTTCCCTCACCGGTCTGTCGCTCGCATTAGGGGCCTTTCTCGCCGGCATTGTGCTCGCCGATACTGAGTACTCCCATCAGGCGCTCGCCGAAGTGTTGCCGATCCGCGCGGTGATGATGTGCGTGTTTTTCGTCACCATCGGCATGTTGCTCGACGTCCATCTCATCGTCGAACGCCCACTTGCGGTCGGCAGCCTGTTTGGATTGATCGTGTTCGGCAAGTTTGCCATGGCGGGCATTGCTGGCTTGGTCCTGCGGTTTCCGGTCCGGGTGGCCGCGCTCGCCGGAGCAGCCCTGGCCCAAGTGGGCGAATTTTCGTTCGTTCTCGCCGGACACGCTTCCCAACATCACCTGCTCACCTCGGAAGAGTCCAGGTTGTTCCTCGCAGCCAGCCTGTTGTCGATCGCCGCCGCTCCGATCGCGGTCGCCCTCTCCCCGCGGCTGCTCGCCGGTTCTCGCGCGCTCCGTCCGCTGGAAAGGATGCTCGATCGCCAGGTCAACGCGCCGGAGGGCGTGGACTTCAACGAGCTGAAAAACCACGTGATCATCGCTGGCCTGGGAGTGGGCGGTCGAGCGGTGGTTTCAGCCCTAGAGTCCGCAGGCGTGGACGTGGTGATCATCGAGCTCAATCCGAACACCGTCGATCGGGAGCGCCAACGCGGCCGCCGGGTGGTGTACGGCGATGTCACCGCTCACGAAGTTTTGGAGCATGCCGGCGTCAAACAAGCCCGCGCACTGTGTTTGGTGACCTCCAACATCGAAGCGTCGCGGTTTGCGGCCCACACCGCCCGTGAAATCCGGCCCGATCTACCGATCATTCTGCGAACGCGGTTTTTGCGCGAAGAAGGCTTCGAGCGCGCCCCCGGAATTCACGTGCTTTCGGAGGAATTCGCCGGGGCGGCCTCGATCGCTGGCCTCGTGCTCCGCGAATGCGGCGTAGAACACTGGCCCGACATCGTGGAAAGTCTCGTTTCCGAGCACGATCAGGTGCCCGCCGACCAAGAAGTGGGCCTCGGGCCGCCACCCGCCCTGCACGCCGCCCGAAAAATCGTAAAGTAGTTGACTACCAGCCCTGCAAGACATGCGCGTCGGGAACGACCTTCTGCACACGTTTGATCAGGGCTTTCGCTTCCGCCTCGGTCGCATACCGACCGGCCACCACCACCTCAAATCCCGAAAACAGCGACGCCGCCCGGCGACTGTCAAAGGACTCCGCCTCCGAAAAACCGGCTTTCTTTAGGCGCTCCACCGATTCGTGCGCCAAAGGATCTCCACGTCCAAAGCTGCCCGCCATCACCAAAAACCGGCGCTCATCTTTCAGAAGATCGACCGGGACTTTGGCTTCGGCGCCGGTGAGAATCACCTCGGCCAACGCCGGCCCGGTGGGCTCCATCGCGCGAAAGCGCTCCACGACGAACGCTTCCAACGAATACAACCATTCTGCGGGTTCGCCATCCGGATTGCGAAGGTCTTCGGCCACAAAATCGCCGGTGAAGTGGCCCTCCACCAAATACACCTCGTCCAACCGGTTGTCCGTGGGCACCGGCATGCCGGTGACTGAGAGCCACTGCTGGCCAGTGTCGGTAAACGCCCGATCGAGGGAGGTTCCCACATACGCTTTGGGGCACACGCAGCCGTAGGGACCGTGAAAAGTCACCGGGATCCGCACCACTTCCGGCGCTCCCGCCTTGGCTGCCGTCCGACGCTCTTCCATCCACGGCGTCCAAACGGTGGGATCGGCGGTGCTCAGGTCCACAGGCGTGCCCGCAAGCGCCCAACTCATGCAAAGATTCAGCAGCATATTCCCCGCTTATGGCACTTGAATGTCGAAGGCCACCGTGACAGGGTCCTGGCCGGTGCGCGCAAATTGCGTCCACACCCTATAGGACCCGGCGGTCGGAAACACATATCGAAACGGCAACTCCGGCCCATCGTAGGTATGAGGCATTTCGTGACCCGGAGGTACGTCCTCCATTCCTGGCACATAAGCATGGGTGTGGCCCACGGAGGCGAGGTCCTCAGACACCACGGCAATGTGCCCATCGCTGGCCAACCACAGTCCGATGTCGGTCACCGGCTGATCACCCTCCAGAATCTCCAGGTGCCAAACGGATTGTTCACCCGCCCCCTTCTGATCATCCCACACCCACGTGATGGTCAACCCCTCCACCTCTTGGGTGGTCGTCGCGAAATCGAACAGCGGCGCGTCCAGCTGCGCTGGTTCTCCCGTAATGTTGAGCCAGGCCGCCGACCGCAGGTATTCATTTCGGTGTGCAAAATTGAACGCGAGAAACGCGTCCCCACCCGCCGGAAACTCCAGTGGAAAGTGGAAAGTCGCGTTTTGCAGATCCTCCCCCGTCACCGGCTCAAAATCCTCCTGGTGCGGGTGACTAAACCAAGCCAGATCCTTCGAAATGGCGAAGGTGTGGATCATGCGTTCGTGCGTCTGCTGCAGGTCCGGAACCGGTTCGCCGTCGGGGCCGTTGACGGTCAGCCAGACTTCCGTCGTTTCGCCGGCGATCGGCTGTTCCGGATCGGTGCGCACGTCCACGGAATAGGCGCCAATCACCGTCGTATCGTCCGTTTCCACCGGATCGGATGTGCACGCCAACAGCGCCAGCCACCACATCGGCGCCTCCCTCGGCACTCTAGCTGAACGCCCACCGATCCCGCAAGTAGTAAACAGGTTTACTATTTCGCATTTTCCGCCTGCCGCTCGCACAACGACCCGCTATCTTGCCTCCATGTGGTGGCTGCTCCTCGCGTGTTCCGGTTCCGACTCCGACCCGCCCGACTCCGGGACGGACACCGATCCGCCAGAAGCGGCCACGCTCGCCGAAGAAGCCTCCGCATCGGTGGTCGGCGCCGAATTCCTGAACATCGGCTGGTCGGTCGGCGCGGCCGGCGATGTCGACGGGGACGGCGCGGGCGACCTCCTGCTGGGAAGCTCCACCGGAAACCAAGGTTGTCTGTGGCTTGCGCCGGTTCAAGGCGCTTTGAGTTTTGAGGACGCGGACTGCATCGTGGGCGCAACCGGCGACTTTCTGGGCCAAAACACGGTGGGGATGGGCGATCTCAACGGCGACGGGCTTGCCGAATATGGGTATTCCGCGATCGGTTTTGATGGCGGCGGCCTCGATCGGGGAGCGGTGACCCTGATTTCGGGCGATCAGGTGAGCCAATGGGTTGGCGAGTTGGATTTGGACGGAGCCGGCGTCTCTTTCGCGACGGTCGGTGATGTCGATGGCGACGGCGAGCCCGATTGGGTGGTCGGCGCGCCTGGCAGCGATGTAGGCGGGGATTCTGCTGGTGCGGCCTACCTGATTCGAGGACCGCTGGTCGCCGGATCCCATCTTCTCGCCGACGCGGACGCGCGGATCGAAGGGGTCGGCCAGCGCCACGGAGCCGTGGTGGGCGTCGCCACCGGAGGTTCCGTTTCCGGCGGCGATTTCGACGGCGACGGCCTGTCGGATCTGTTGATCAGCGCGGGCGGCAGCGATGCCTTGGGCGTCGATGCGGGCATGGTGGGGGTGTTTCTCGGCCCACTTTCCGGAAACTACTCCTTCGCCGACGCGGACGCTCGCTATTTTGGCGATGTGACCGGCGGTTATCTCGGCGAACCCCTCGGCAAGGGCGACATCGACGGCGACGGGCGCGAGGATGTCATCCTCTCCAAAAACGGCTCTTCCCCAGAAGAGTTGTGGATTTTCACCGATTTCGTGCCCACCGAGCGCTTTCGCAGTGGCGCCCGCACCATCATTCAGTCCGCCCATCCTGGCGATCGGGCCACCTGGTCGTTTACCACACTCGAAGCCAACGATGGCCCGGAGGGCCTGGTGATCGGAGCCCCTTGGGCGTTCGAACAAGCCGGCGCCGTCTATGTGCTCAACGGACCCATTGCCGAAGGAACCTGGAATTTGCAGGACTCCCCCTATCTTACCGGAGCACCGGGCGATCTCGCGGGCCAAGCGGTGGCCGCCCCCGGAGACGCCAGCGGCGACGGCATTCCGGACGTCTGGATCGGCGCGCCGTATGCCGAAGGTGGCTTGGGCGCGGCCTATCTGGTGTCCCTCGACCGATGGTAAAGTGGTTGACGATCAGTTGAAGCTGACGATCTCAACCAGACTGCCATCGCTGTTCAGATACGCTCCAAACCAGACAATGTCCGATCCTGGCCACACCACGTCCGGATGCGCATACACCGTGTGGGTCGAAAGATCATAACCAAAGGGATCTTCCTGCTCACCGGGGACGTCCAACACCGTGTCCACGGTCACCGCAGCCTGAGCGTCTTCCAGGGTTTGCGCTCCGGAATTCGCGACATCCGCCTCGTGAACCACATACCAATCGGCCAACTCCGCTCGGAGATCCTCTACAAAGCGATCCCCGGACACCGTTTGCGACTCGACGTCGGTCTCCTGAACCTCCGAGTCCTGCAGATCGGTTTCTCCGGAATCCAGCGGCGCTCCCGCACAACCCACCATCAACCAAACCGCGGTCCACATTGGGCACCCCCGCCGCGGTGTACCGCAACCGGATTTTCGTTGCGGTTAAATTTGGGTGTAATCGCAGGGAATCAGCGTTGTTCCTGCGTGTTTACAGTAGCTAGCGAAAGTTGCCCGTTTGCAGAAATGCTCACCCTCCCGCTCTCATCGGAAGAAATCAATGTGATTTCTCCACGGTGCGTGTCACGACGAGCGCGTATTTGCGCAGCTGCCACCTTGCTTTCTGCAGAGGGAACCGCCGCCAAAGCGTCCAACGCCTCCATGCCCCCGATTCGCCCCAAAGCTTGGACGAAAGCGACATGGTCTCTCCAAGCCAGCAAGCCAATCAAAGCGCGCTCGGCGCCAAGCTCTTCCAACACCAACGCCAATTCATCAGGCGCCAACGCCGCAAACTCTCGCAGCTCACCGTCCGGAACCTGAAGCAGTTGTGCGGATCGAAGTGAAATCCATGCCTGAATTCGAACCACAGCAGAACGGTCGTTCGTCGCCTGCAATAACACTTCCGGGTCTTTCACCTCTTTCAACGCGCGGCGGCGAACTTCCGGAACGGGGTCGTTCAGGGCGATCTTCGCCAAGCTCTCAGGTCCCGCACGCTCAAATTCGGACTGGACCCGATCGATCGCCGCCACAATCTGCGCCACCGCCGAATCCCCCAGCCGACCGGACACGCGGAGGCGCCACACCCCGCCCGCCTGATAGAACGCTAAGCGCCCCGCATTCAGCTCTCTCAGCGTGGATCGAACGTCGGCCGACAGTGCGCCAAACACCTGGGCCCCTTCGCCGTTCACCGCAACCTCGCCGTCGAAGAACGGATCTCCGACGTACACGCGGTGCAAGAGCGTCGTCGGGCGACCGATCGTCAGTCGCGTATTCGGAAGTTCGACCTCGATTTCCGTAAACGGAACCTGAAGGCCACTCATGCCGCGCCCGACCGTCACCCTGCCCCGCGAATGCGTCATTTGCTTGACCGTCGGCGGAGCGATCGCGCGGTGGTGATCCGACCACCAGGCGATCCCCCGTTCTACGCCGTGAACCGCGGCGTAGCTGACCGCAAGAAAGGCGACGATCAGCCCCACCAGCTCCACGCGGCACCCCAGTACGAGACTAGCGCTTTCCTGGGATTCGACCTAGCGGTCAACGTCGACCACTCGCCTGGATTCAGGAAAACGCCGTACCCGAGCCGGTCTTGGCGAGCCAATGTCAAAAGCTATCATATCTACGGGCAAGAATCGGCAAACAACCGGTTGTTGTCCTCATCGCACTCGCCGATCACCACCTGGTTTCCGGAGGACGATCGGTCCACCTCGACCACCGGCTGCGCGCCACCCAGGTCGGCCACCGCAAACACCAGCTCCAGGCCCTCGGAAGACTGCCCAGAGGCGATCGGATCCGGCACGGTGCCCTCGGCGACGATCGCACCGTCCTCGCCCGCACGAACCACCACAGGAACGCCAGCGGGCACCTCTGCGGTGCCCTGGTTCCACACGCGAACCATCAAGCCCAAGGTGTCGGGACATTCGGTCACACAGCTTTCCACCAACTCGGGAACCACATCCCGCCATTCCGCTGGCGGGAGACCCGCATCGGCCGACCGGAAGTTGTTGTAGGTCTCCCAGTTTGGCTCTTGATCGCTCGGAATCGAGAGGTCTTCGTTGACGTTGGTGATGCTGTACGCGTGCTGATTCCAGGTCGTACGCGACGGGCCCCAACTGTGGTCCAAATCGCCGAATACGGTCAGGCCATACGTCCCATAGCTATGTTGTAACGCGATCTCTGCCTCGCCGTCGTTGTCGAAATCGCCGATGATCGGGCACTCAAACCCGGTGCCGGACTGGTGATCGTCCGACGCCATCTTGACCGTGCCATCAAACCCGTCAAACACACGGATCGAAGACTCATCTGCGAACACCACCTCAGGGTAGCCATCGCGCTCGAAATCGAACAGAGACGGACCGGCAGCGCCCGAGTAGTCCTGAATGGTTTGCTGCCAAATCAGGGTTCCATCCCAGTGATACGCTCGCATCATCCCTGCGCCGGCGGTCACAAAATCGGGCTCACCGTCGCCATCCAGATCATCGATCGCGGGAATGCCGAGGTAGTTCGCCCCCGAAAAGGTGTCTTCCCAACCGGTCGGCGTCATGTCCGATTCCATCGTCCAAACGCGGTTTCCACCGACCGCCACGATTTCCGGCAGCCCATCCAAATCAAAGTCGGCGACCGCCACGGCGCCATCTTCGCCGCCATTGTAGTATTTCGCCGAACCATCGATGCGGTAGGCCGCATTGCCGACCACCACTTCGAGCTCCCCGTCGCCGTCCAGATCCGCCGGCACCGGGGCGCTCCCTTCCATTAAGTATCCGCTTTCATTGGGCACACAACCGATGCCGTATTGTCCCTCTCCGAGCGTGCCCCCATTCGCGGAATAAATGGTCTTCCCAAAGATAACTTCGGACACCCCATCGTTATCGAGGTCGGCCAAAGCGGGGTAACCGAAATCGTACAGGTCGTTGGTGTTGTTGTTGTAGGCCGACCAGATTTCGTGGCCTTCATTGTCCATGACCACGATTTCATTGCCGTAGTTCGTGAACACCACCTCGGGATAACCATCCCCTTCCAAATCCCCGACCGCCTGACCACCCACTCCCGAATTCGCGCGTTCGGTGCGCCAATGTTCTTCGCCGGTAGCGCCGTCGATCACCGCCAAGGCTGGATACCAGGAATTGTAGTCCGTCCCTTGATACACCAAGTCCGGAGTATCCAAATCGTCGATCGCACCATCGCCGTTGTCATCGGTGAGTTGGCCCGCAACGATCGGCCCGTATCCCATGATGCCGGCCACCTGGAATTCCACGACCGGCGTGAACGTGCCGGTTTGAAGACCGATATCGCACTCCAGATTCAGATCAACGTTGATCGACGGTGCGTTGCCGCTCTCGCACACTTCACCGGGTTCTTCCGTCTGAGTGCCGTTGGACAGGTCGTACTCAGAGCAACCTGCCAAAGCCAACAACGCCAACGAAACCCGCATCACGCCTCCCGGCCCCAGATTGCACCCCTAACTCAAGGGCCGCGGCGCGCTCGTCGATGCCGGTAACGTCTTGACGAATAAACCACTCTTTCTGGACAAACCCCTCAAACTACTCGGATGGTCCAACCGGATTCGGGAATCCCTAAGATCTCCAGGGCATATTCGTCCCCGGCCACCATCGGAGCCACGCCCGGCGGTGTGCCAGTGAAAACCCAATCGCCGGACTGAAGTGCAAAATGTTCGCCGAGAAAAGCCAGGATAACATCCACTGAAAACAACATGTCACGGGTGCACCCGCGCTGGCGAACCTGACCCGCCAACGTCAATTGAAACTCCAACTCGCCGAAAACGCCCGGTTGGGCGAGTGGAACAAACGGCCCCACCGCAGCGAACCCCCTCCTGCCTTTTGCCAAATCCCAAGGAAGGCGCTTCTCTTTCAGGATTTCCTGACGCGTGCGGTCGGTGGCGTCGATCCCGACCGCCACCGCCGCCGGCGCCAAATCCGCCCCCAATGCCACCACGATCTCCAGCTCATGGTCCACCCGAGATCCCCTCGGAAGGGAGATTTCCCCACCGGGACGGACCACCGAGGACACCGGCTTGGTGAACACCACCGGCTCTGTCGGCACCGCATTGCCCAATTCACGGGCATGCTCCGAATAGTTTCGGCCAATGCAGTAGATGTTGCGGGGAAGTTCCAAAATTGTCTCCAGCGCTTATTTTCCGAGGCTTGCAATCAGCTTTTTGGGTGCCACGGCCCGATAACTCTCGTCGATCCACCGACACACTTCTGCCACGTCCACCGTGTCGCCGGGAGCAAAATGTACTGTCACCCAGCCACTCTTGCCGAGGCCGTACCCCGTGGGTTTTGCTCCGGGGAGGGTCAACACCTCCATTGCGGATTGAGGCAGTTTGACCGTAATTCCCACCCGTTCCCGCTCTTCCGCTCGCCCAAGGAACGCGAAAATCTTGCCTTTGACCTTGATTACGCGCTCCCCCCAGGGAAACTCTTCGGTCGCCCCCGGATACGTCATCGCGTGGTCGTACAATGCAAGGCGGATTTCGTCGGGATCGGTCGGCATTCTGCCGTATAGCCCGGCATGTCGGTCCCGCCCGCCACGCCATTGTTCGAAAAAAACGTATAATACAGTCCGAATCGTTCTGATTTACGGCAACGGAACGGCCGGCCATGTTGAAGGCGGAGGGGCACAATGGCATCCATTCTCGACAGTTCTCTTTTTAAGCGTCTTATTGCATTGACCGCGCTGGGTTGGCTCGGGATCGGCTGTGGCACGCCGGACGACACCGACCTCGCCGACACTGCGGAGACCGAAGATACATCGGTCGATACCGATGATACGGACGTGGGTGACACGGACATCGAAGACACGGACATCGAAGACACCGACGCCAACGCCCTTCCCAACCTCGAAATTTCGCAGGCCGAGTTCCTGGACGACGACGGGTATTGGGGGGCCGGCGAAACCGGAACTTTCCGTGTGCATCTGACGAATCACGATGACGAAGGCTTCTTCGACTACCCGGCGATCCGATTCAGTACCGACGCGCCCGCGACGGTCGGCTACGAGGACATGAGTTCCGGCGAGTCCAGCCAAGATTGGATCTTCTTCGGGGTGGACGGCAACTCGACAAATCAAGCCGATCTGCAGGTATTCACCGAGGGCATGAATCCCGGCGATACCGTTACGGTTCGCGCGTCGGTGTACCTGTCCACCCTGGACATCGAACTTGAAAACCCGGTCATCCTCGAGTTCGAATTGCTCTAGTTAGACAGGCAGTTGACGATCTCCATGGAGGTCGGCTGCGCTTCGACCCTGTGATACGGGCATGCCTCGGGGAGGCCATGTCGAATTCGGTTCTGGTGCTGTTCGCCCACCCAACACCCCACCGCTCCCGCGCAAACCGACGCCTTATCCGGTCTTTGCGTGGGATCGAAGGAGTCACCCTTCATGACCTCTACCACAACTACCCGGATCACGACATCGACGTCGAGCGTGAAAAGGCGTTGCTGGGGGCTCATGACTTGATTGTGTGGCAACATCCTTTTTATTGGTACAGCCTCCCGCCGTTGATGAAAGAATGGCAGGATCGCGTATTGGAATTCGGCTGGGCGTACGGCCCAAATGGCCATGCGCTCCGCGGAAAACGACTCTTGCCGGCGCTGACCACCAGCGGAAGCGAAGCCGCATATCGAGCCGACGGAGCGAACCGCTACACCATACGGCAATTGCTCGCTCCACTCGATCAAACCTGCCATTTGTGCGGGATGGAAATGCTGGATCCCTTTGTGGTCTACGCCACCCAACGGTTGTCAGATGAAGCATTGGATGAAGCGGCTGTTTCCTACCGAAAGCACGTACTCATGACCGCCGGGATGACCCATGAATGACGTTTTCCTGCAGGCCTTTGTGTACCTCTCTGCCGCATTGTTGGCGGTACCGCTTGCAAAACGGCTGGGGCTTGGTTCGGTCCTGGGCTACCTGTTGGGCGGATTGGCGATCGGCCCGTTCGGGTTGGGGCTCGTCGGCAAGGAAGGACACGATGTGATGCACTTCGCCGAATTCGGCGTGGTGATGATGTTGTTCTTGGTCGGTCTGGAGCTGGAACCCGCGCGCCTGTGGCGAATGCGTGGTCCGATCTTGGGCCTGGGCGGAGCCCAAGTCATGGTCACCGCACTGGTGATCGCAGGCTTTGCAACGGCACTCGGGCTCCCTTGGAAACAAGGCGTCGCCCTCGGCCTGATCCTAGCGATGTCCTCCACGGCGATCGCCCTGCAGTCCCTCGCAGAAAAAGGGCTGATGAAGAGCGATTCAGGGCAGAAGTCGTTTGCAGTGCTCCTGTTTCAGGACATCGCCGTGATCCCGATGCTGGCGATCTTCCCTATGCTCGCAACCCAAGGTTCGACCTCCGAAAAGTCCACGCATGGGCTGTCGTTGGTCCACGATCTCCCCGGATGGGCGCACGGGATCGTGGTTTTGGCCGCGATCGTGGCGGTGGTGGGCGTGGGCAGATTCTTGGTTCGACCGGCCATGCGACTGGTCGCACGCACCGGCTTGAGGGAGATGTTCACCGCAGCAGCGCTGTTGCTGGTGATCGGAGTGACCATCCTCATGTCCGCGGTCGACTTAAGCCCCGCTTTGGGTACCTTTTTGGCTGGCGTTGTCCTCGCGAACAGCGAATACCGGCACGAGCTCGAGAGCGACGTTGAGCCCTTCAAAGGGTTGCTTCTCGGCTTATTCTTCCTATCCGTCGGCTCGTCGATCGACTTTTCCCTCGCGTTCGAATCGCCCTTTCGGATTGCCGGTCTGATCGTTGGGGTCATCCTCATCAAAATGGTCGTGCTCGCCGCTCTTGCGCGCGCCTTCGGAACCGCCAAAGACCAAGGCGCTATTTTTGCGGTCGCTCTGTGCCAAGTGGGCGAGTTCGCGTTCGTCTTGTTGTCGTTTGCAGGCCAGAATGGCGTGCTGCCCGAAGAAGTCACCAAGCCGATGGTGGCGGTAACCGCGCTCTCCATGGCGGCCAGTCCGCTGTTGTTGGGGTTCACCGAGAAGTTTGTGCTCCCGAGACTGACCAAAGCGACGGTCTCTGACCGCGAATCCGACGTCGAGGATGAGGAAAATCCGGTCATCATTGCTGGATTTGGACGTTTTGGTCAGATTTGTGGCCGATTTCTCCGGATGAATGGCATCGGCGCCACCATGATGGACGTGGACGGCGATCAGGTCGATGTGGTTCGCTCGTTCGGCCACAAAGTGGCTTACGGTGATGCTTCTCGGCTTGACCTCCTGCGGGCGGCGGGGGCGGCCCACGCCAAAATTCTGATCGTCGCCGTCGATGAACATGCCAAGACCGTCGAAATCATTCACGTGGTAAAACGCCACTTTCCACACCTGAAGATTTTTGCGCGGGCGCGAGGCCGGACCGAAGCGTATGAGCTTTTCGATATCGGCATCGAGCATGTGTACCGTGAAACCTTCGATACCTCCCTTCGTCTCGGCGTGGACGCCCTCAAGATGCTCGGTCGCCACGGCGCGGCGGCCTATCGAGCGGGACGAACCTTTCGCAAACACGATGAGGCAACCCTTCGAGAATTCGCCTCCCTACGAAACGATCAAGCATCACTGCGCACCACCTCGCGCGATCGGATCCGCAATCTGGAAGAGGCCTTGAAGGCAGATCTCGACGAGGTCCAAGAAGTCGAGGAACACAGCTGGGATGCAGAGGACGAACCGGCAAAGTCGTCCGCCTGAACACCCAATAGTAAAGTGATTTACTATCGAGTGGCGGCCGCGCGCACATCTTCAATCCAGGCGTCCACCCCAAATTCTGGGTGGTAAGGCACCAAGAGAGGAGTGGCGGACACACTCAGTCCTGCGGCTTGGTCCCAAGTTCTACCGCTCAGCTCCAACCGCGCCCGCCGAAGTGCCTTTTCCAACGTGGTGGCATCGGCCGCAATCGTCGCCACCGCCGAAGTGAGCCGCACACTCTTCGAAAACTCCGGTGCAACCCTCAACACTTCTCGGGCCGCGGCCCTCAGCACCTCTTCGGCAGCGGCATCGCCGTGTTTGGCCCGGATGCCTTCCAAATGGTCGATTCGAAGCACGCCTGCCACCGGTGCGCCCTCACGTCGGGTGGCATCGCGCAGGAGGTTTGGAAGCTCACGCGAAGCCGGCAATCCTGAAATCGGATCATGCCCAGACAAGCGCGTGAACTCATGCACCTTCGTCCAATGTAGGACATCGAGTTCGGACATCCACACGAGTTCGAACAGGAAGTTGCCGATCCGAATCTGGTCGCCCGGGGAGAGGCTCATCCCCTCCTCGCTCGTGGAACCATTAACAATAACGCCGTTTCGCGAGCCGAGATCGTACACCTCGACCGCAGCGCCCACGACCTGAATCCGGGCGTGTTGCCGACTGACGGTGGCGTCCACCAGTGGCAAACCGTTGGTGCCGGGGTCGCGCCCCAACACCAAGCCGCCGGCCACCTGCGCCCGTCGCAACGGGATCACCTCGAACGGAACCGGTCCTTCGAGCAACAACAGCACTGGCTCTTCGCCTGGCGGCCTCACCTCGGGCACCTCCGCAACCTTCGAAATCACCGGTTCAACGGGGAACAAGGCCGTCAGTTGATCGGCGGGTGCACCCGCTGGAGCGCCACCCGGCATGACCCGACTGTGCAGGGCAATTCGATCGCGTTGAACGCCACGAAAGAACGATAGACGCCGCGCGCCGAGGTCATAGGTCGCCAACCAATGCGGCACCGGAACGCGAAACTCCCGTCCGGAGCGTAGGTATAGACCCATCGGCGGCGCCCCTTCGAACGGGAACGCCCGCGCCCGTGGCCAGCCCGCCCCCATCAGATCATGAACGAAAAGTTCGGTTTGACCGTTGGGTTTGAGGGTCACGCCCTCCACATAGCTCCAGCCGTACTCGGACAAAAACGGCGTGCAACGCACTGCCTCGGTTGCCGCGGCTTCCAACTCCAGCAGAAGGGCACCGAGATCCAGGCCGCCGGCCTCGCGATCCCACGGCTCCGCTTCGGAAGCCAGGATCTCCAGCAACAAACGCAGGCCGCCGGCACCCGAGCCCGGCCGCAACCTTTCCGCGGCTCGCCCAAAAGCGTCGGGAACCTGCTTCGACGCATTGACGGCCGGCCACGGTAAACCCTCAGGAGGGAGACGATTTTGGAGCAGCGCATGCAGGCTGACCCAATCCGAAATTCCCATGGATTTCTGGAGCAGGGGCTGAAGCGCCCGCGCAAGGTTCCGATCCGAAGCGAGCTCCTGCGTATGCGCCAACACCGTGAGCATCGCCAGGGAGGTTAGCTCGACATACGCCTGAAACCAATCGCGCAAACGGTGATATCGAGCACGCGGGTCGCGAGTGAGCTCCAATTCGGCGGCGGGGACCGCCAACCACGATGGCAGGTTCTCGCGGTCCAATCCTTCCGGCATTCCTCGCCTCCGCGGCGATTGTACTCTCCTCCGAGGCCAGTTCACAGCCCCCGCCGGATATGGTAAATGTCTTTACCAACGCTCGAGGTACCATGCGTCCCACCCTGCTGCTCGTTCTTGCCGGATGCAACGATGCAAACTCCGACTCTAACGCAGATTCCGACGTCGATTCCGATGCGGTAGGTGTGGAATACTACGATCTGGAATCCTGCGAAACAGTGATCGATGACGGCTTGGCCGGTGTGTTTCGGTGGTTTCGCTGCGCCACCGTTCAGGACGAAGGCGACACCATCCGGCTCCAAAGCATTGGGTTGCCGCCGCATCTCTCGTTTTACTATGAAGACGACGATCCGAATCACATCGCCTGGGACAGCCGCGGCAACCTGTATTCGCCGAACCCGAACCGACTCTCAGCGCAGGATCTCGATTTTTCAATTCCGGTGGACCCGATCCCCAAGGGGTTGGTCATCGATGAGGCGATGGTGGACGGCGTGGTGGGCACCAACGACGAAGAATACCCCATGGGAGCGGCCGGATTGGCGTTGGACGGGGTGGCGCTGTTCAATCCCTTGGCCGCCCCGAACGACGACATCGACGACGAACAATGGACGTTTGACCCCTATTCTGCGCACCCCTCGCCCGACCTGACCTACCACTACCACACCACCTCCCCCGGTCCCTTGGACGTGTTGGTGGAACAAGGGTTAGCGTCGACCTCCACACCAGGGGAAGCAGAAATCGAGGTGTACGGCGTGTTCTGCGATGGAACCTTCGTGCTGGGATGCACCGAACTCAACGGCAACGAGCCATCCGGTGAGTTAGACGCCCAGAATGGACATGTGCACACCCTGGTGGACGCGGACGGTGGGGTGTTTCTCGAAGATCGCTACCACGTCCACCTGTGTCCGGCTTTGTATCCGGATCATCCATATACACCGGAGATCGCCTACTACGAGAACGAGTGCTCCGGGGGTTTCGGGCCGCCGTAAAAGTCAACCGCTTGATGGTCAAGTGGTTGACCATTTGGGCGATCGAACGGCGACGGGATCATGGTCTTGGAACGCGCCCTAAATGGCGTCGAAGCGATCGAATTCCATAACAAATGCCCCCCGCCCTCGGGTCTGCGAGCGCAGTTCGGTGGTGTACCCCAACAGCGACGACAGGCCGCACTCTGCCAAAATTGAGGTAATCCCGGCATCCGAGCTGTGCCCCAGAATCGTCGAACCGCGCGACTGCAGGTCTCCCAGCACGCCGCCCGTGTTTTCATCCGGAACGACCACTTCCACCTTCATGATCGGCTGCAGGACCACGCCGCCGGCCTTCGACAGCGCTTCGCGCACTGCGGAAGCTGCGGCGATCCGCAGGGATTGCGGATTGCTGCCCGATCCCGGGCTGACGATCTCGTCGACGGTGACCGCCACGTCTTCGATCGGCGAACCCTCGATCGGGCCCCCGCCCAAAGCATCCTTTGCCCCTTGATACACCGCATCCAACTGTTCTGGCGTCGGCTGATATTCCGGTGGGTTCCAACGAGGACGCGCTTGCACATCCACGCCCGTGCCACGTTCGCGCGGTTTTACCGTCACAACACAGGTGGCGCGCAGCTCGATGCGCTGGGTGCCGGTTTCCAGTACCCGATCCACGCCGCCCTCCGCAGAGGCCGATTGGCGCACGGTTTCGCGGTGCACCACGCGAGGCCGACCGGCGCGGAGCTTCAAACCAAACTCGCGTTCCATACGTTCAAACTGGATTTGGAGATGCAACTCCCCCATACCCTTGAGGATCCGCTGGCCGGTTTCCGCATCTTCCTCGAACCGAAGCGTCGGATCTTCCTCGGTCATCTTCTCGATGACCTCCAACATCTTTTCTTCATCGGCGCTGGATTCCGGCTCCACCGCCAACCCCAAAACTGGGGCGCGAGCGTCAATTCGCTCCAACAGGACTTCGTGGGCCGGATCGCAAATCGTGTCGCCGGTGGTCGCCCAACGCACCCCCGCCAGCAGGACAATCTGACCGGCAAGTCCCTGCTCAATGCGAGTCTTTCGGCTGGCGTCGACCTCAAATACTCGGGCCACCCGCTCCTTGATGTTTCGGCCACCGAGCGCAATTTCTTCGCCGCCTTCCAACCGACCTTGGTAGATCCGGCAAAACACGTGGCGGCGTCCTTCGAAGAGCTGCACCTTGAACGCCAGCGCAACCAGCGGAAGGTCCGGGTCCATCTTCACTTCTACCGGCGTACCGTCCGGCTTTTTCGCGATCGCGGGAGGACGATCGAGCGGGGTCGGGTGAAGCTTGATTACCGCATCCAGCATCGGCTGCACACCCCAGTTACGAAGGGCCGAACCCGAGAATGCTGGACGAACCTTTCCGGAAATGGTCAGGGCACGGAGTACCGACCAAATCAACGCCTCCGGAACCTCTTCTTCGCCGAGAACCAAGTCTGCAAGCTCTTCATTGTGCTCCGCCAGAGCGAGCAGCAGCGTCTCACGGTAGGTGGCCACTTCCGCCGCTTCCTCCTCCGAAAACGGCCGAGTTTCTACAATTTCACCCTTCTCCCCTCGGAAGGTGTACGCCTGTTGCTCGATCACGTGCAGCACCGTCTGTTTCGAAGGCACGGGAACACAGACCGGAACCGGCTCATCGCCGAAACGGCTCTTCACCATGTCGAGCGTGCGCTGAAAATCGGCGCCAGGGCGATCCATCTTATTGACGAAAATGAAGCGAGGAACGGCGTGTTTGTTGGCCTGGCGCCACACCGTCTCCGTCTGCGGCTCCACCCCACGCACGCCATCCATAACAATGACCGCGCCGTCCAAAACACGCATCGAACGCTCAACTTCGATGGTAAAATCCACGTGTCCAGGCGTGTCGATCACCGGGAGCATATGGTCTTTCCATGGACAAGCGGTGACCGCCGCGGTGATCGTAATCCCGTGGCGCTGCTCCTCGTCCATCCAGTCCATATGGGCCGTTCCCTCGTGAACTTCGCCCACCTTGTGCGAAGCTCCGGTATAAAACAGCACTCTCTCTGTGAGCGTGGTTTTACCAGCGTCGACATGCGCCGCGATGCCGATGTTTCGGACGCGCTCTAGCGGCATTTCGGTGACGCCCTTCGCCTTGCTCATCCATCCTCCGTCAGAACCGGAACTCTTCTATCGCCTGAACCAGCCCGTGGCGCGCACCAAGAACCGGGATCGCCAAAATCCGCGCTCTTTTCAGAATATCCTTCGCGTATGAGCGTTCGACCCGAGCGAGCGCTTCGCGCGCCATCTCCACCCACATCGCCACCAGGTGCTCCACCGCCTGCCGGGTATAAAAGTGGTGATCGCCCACATTCGAGCGCAAGATGCTGGCTGCTGGCTCCAGCCATCCGATCGCTTCGTCGCGTCGCCCTTGGTCCGCGCACAGAAATCCCAAATGCGCATAACGAATGGCCGCTTCGGTGCTCCCTTCTCCGTGGAGCCGCAGCTCCGCCTCCAACGCCTCCCGAAGCATTCCCTCGGCCTCCTCCGGGCGTTTTCGGCTGAGCACCATGTTCGACAGAACATTCAGCCGTTCGGGCAGATCCGGGTGCGGATCGCCATTTTGCCGAGTCCATCGAATGCACTCGTTCATCAGGCGAATCGACTCTTCGCGCTGACCTGCGGCCTCCAGCGCGTTCGCCAGCTGAAACGAGACCGTTGCTCGCTGCTCCCCGTCGCCATCGGCGATCGCTGCATCCAGAACCACCCGCAGCACCGGAATCGACTCTGCTCCGCGACCGAGCATATTCAAGGTAGCAGCTAGCGTTCTCGCTCTCGCTACCGTTCTTCGGTCGCTCACCCCAAAGTCGTCCACATACCGCTGCCAAGCTTCATCGAGGTACGGCAAAGCCTCTTCGGGGCGTTGGCGGCGGATCAATAACTCACCGATCTGTGCCGCAAGCGCACCCGTCGTTTCGGGGGCGAGATCTTGCTGGATTCGAAAGGCCTGCTCCAGGAGCTGTTCGCCACGTTGATATTGCCCAATGCGCAGGCAGTGCAAACCCAAGTTGGAAGCCACCGCCGCCAACCGCAGGTCCCGGCCACCGGCGATCGAACGAAGGCCGTTGTACGCCTGCTCCAGCATCTGCGTCGCTTCCGCGGCGCGCCCCGCCCGATCCGCAAGCGCCCCCAGCATCCCCAATTCCACCAACGATTCTGGGTGTTCTTCGCCGAACTCCGCCAAACGGCTCTTCACCAGTGCGCGGGTGATCGCGATCGCCACCCGCAGCTCGCCAATTTGCGAATAATACTCGCGCAAATACACCAACAGAAGATCCGCCTGCTGGTGTTCGTCCGCGTGATCAACGGCGAGCCAGTCGGGGTGCACTTCCGACAAAACAGACGACCAACCTTCCGAAAAGCCACTTTCAGCGAGCAGCGACGCGCCCCCGTCCGGAAGATAGGCGACCAGGCGCTCCACCGCGGTCTCGACGTCCACGCGCACCTCCCGACGCTTTTTACCTCAGGCCGGCGCGTCGGCGCACGATCCAGGCGATCCCGGCCGATACACCGATCCATAACCCAAGCCACGGACCTCGCCAAAGCGGAGTTTCTTTGCGCTCATGAATCTCGCGCCCCGCCGTCTCGTCCAACAACAGCGGACCGGTAACGCCGGCCTCGTAATACCGGCCGCCTGCGCTGTCGGCTACCCATTGCAAAAATGGAGCATCCGGCGCCACATCGTCGAGTTCGGGGTCTCGCGTGGTCACCGCAAAAACGGTCTCGGCATTGCCGATCCACTCGCCTTTTTCGCCGGTTACTTTGACCTTGGCGCGCTGAGCGCCGCGCCGATCCGCAGTCCAAAGCAGAGAAACTTCACCGTCCGCGTCGGTCTTGCCCTCCAGGCGAATGGGCGGCTCCCCCTCAAGTACCGCTTCCACCTTGGCATTCGCCAGCGGTGCAAACCCCGGATCCCGCGCTTGCACCACCAGGCGAATATCCTCCCCTAAAGCGTAGTTTTCTCGCGCCGTCTCCAGAGTTACGCGGTCAGCGGTTGGATCGGCGACCAACCAACGAAAAGCGTTCTTCCAGAATCGCAAATACGCCTGATTTCCACGGCCTTCTGCCGCCTCCGAGAACGACCACCGCCAGGAGGAGTCGATGGTGAGCGCCATGGAACGGCCCTTGCCGACCTCTCGAACCGCCAACACGGGCATCTTTCCAGAACCAGCATTTAATGAGGGATGCTCGAGCAATACCGTGGCCCCGGGGGCCACCCCTCGCGCAAGATTGGCGCCGTCCACCGGGCTCAGCCTCGACCACCACTGGTCATTTTCTTCGGGGTCTGGCGCGAGCCGTGTCAACGGATGTCGGCGCCCTTCCGCTGTAAGTGCAGGCACAAACGACACCGGTGTGCATAGCCCCCGGCAAATCTTATCCGTCGTATTCCCCACGACCCCCAATTCGATAGGCAGAACCTCCGCGATCGGAGTTCCGGCGTAGTCACCAATATCAAAAGAACGATCGCCACCCAGCATGGCAAACCCGTGCCCGTCTTTCGTCACAAAATCCCGGACATTTCCAAGCAACTCGTCGGCGTTTCCACGCGCTCCCGTAAAGTACGGTCGGTAGTCGAAGTTTTGGAAGATCACCAAGTCAAAGGTCGTGATGTCTTCCGAAAACAACTGTTCGTACGGGAAAGGAATCAACGAAAGCTCATCTTCGTCGTATGCCGCGCCGACGTCGCTGTTGGTGCGCAAGATAAAGAACGAGACCAGGTCCACGGAGGGATCGCCCTTCAAAAACCTTCGAAGAAACTTCACATCCCAGGACGGCGCGCCCGCAACCTGCAGCACGCGAATGCGATCGCGAACCACGCGGACGACCACCGGCATGGTGTTGTTCGAAGGAACGGCATCATCCTCGTAAACCGGGACGCTGACCGAGTAAGTAAACCGACCGGGCGCCGAAGGAGTCACATCAAAGGCAACCTCAGCCCGCCCTTCTGGGCCGATCGTCACCTTCTTGGAGGTCACCGGCGAACCGTCCCGAGTGAGTTCTACCGCGACCGATCGGCCAATGTAACCCTGACCTTCGATGTGCGCTGTCAGCGTGAATGGGCTGCGCACAAAGGCATAACCACCGGAATCCACATTTCTCACGGCAAGGTCTCGGAGATCGCCCACGGCGCCTACCTGGAAAACGGTGAGAGGTCCAGGCAATTCGGGAGGACCCGCTGGCCGCGCATCGGCCTGATAGCGTCGCCGTAGCGGCCCTCGATCGATGCCATCAGAGATCACCACCACGCCGGCAAGCGTTTCGCCCGCCATTCGCTCTGACAAAGCGCCCAGTGCCCCTTCCAAATCCGTGTGCGGGAGGTCGTAGCTTCCGGGGCGCCCCCCCCGAAGCTCGGTTCCAAACTGATAGTAGTCGACTTGAGCATTCTCAAGCGTGTTTGCCAAGGTATCGGCGGCTGCCGACCGCGGGGTACCGTTTTCGAGCACCGACATCGAGCGAGACGCGTCCACAAGAACGGCGATCCTGCCGGGTTCTCGGCGTCCGGACTCCTCTACCCACATCGGACGTGCCAACGCAAACGCCACTCCCGCGAGGGCGGTCAGCATGGCCCCAACCTCGGCCAGCCTCGCGAAAATAGGACGTTCCCCCAGCAAAGACAGGGCCCCTATCAACAAGCCAAGCACCACCACCACGAACACCCACCAAGACGGGGCCGTCCACTCCAGATGCCCCATGGGACCTAGTTTGCCACCCAGCCAAAAGTCTGCCGTCATGGGCTGTCCCAGTCCACGCCCATCCGGTGGGACTCCATCAAGGCTTTGACGTGCGCTTGATCCTTCTTGTAGTCCGAGGTCAGACAATAGAGAATGAGGTTAATTCCTAGCTTTACCGCCTCCCTTCTTTGTGTTTC
>SXGR01594775.1_pt1 | contig 29153 bp, 29 predicted proteins | sample 3174711 | NCBI WGS metagenome assembly SXGR01 (sample SAMN11356860, study PRJNA531348) | freshwater metagenome | isolation source: freshwater sample F1-60 | place: China: Fuxian Lake, Yuxi | collected 2017-12-25 | reverse complement strand
ACGTCTGCACGATGTACATTTTCTCTTTTTTCCTCGCACCCTCCATGAACGATGGTGATTACAAAACGGGCAAGAATAGTTGGCAATATGGTGGCCAATGTACTCATTCCTCCATTAAAATACTCTTTTTTTGCTGTACAAAAAGAAAATCTGCTACCGAATTGGTGGCAGAGTTACTTATTACCCTTATAAAAAGAAGCCAGTTGTTAAGGACAACTGGCAAACCTTTCGATCCGGGACCTACGCGGTCGCGAGCTTCATCTCCTGTACGACCTCGGGAAGCGGCATGCCGGTCTCGACGGAGAGTCCGACGGCCGCGACGAGATCCTTGAGGGAGATCGGAGCGAAGGTCTTCACGATCTCCGGATCCGTGATGCCTACGCCGAAGAGCAGGGCGACGCCCGCTGATCGTCCGCCCAGGAGGAACGGCGCGAGCAGCGAGATGTAGAGCGGTAGACCGCCGATCTCCTTGGGGAGCATCCCGAGGGAATCGACCGCTTTGCCAATGATCACCTCGCGGCTCTTCTCGTCGTTCATGATCATGGCGTGATGCGCCGCGACCTTGACGATGAGAACCATCTCCTCCTCCGAACCCTCGAAGATGGTGGTGTCGATGTCGCCGCCGAAAAGAGGCGTCTCGATGGCCACTCGGGTTGGAGAGAGGTCGATCACCTGGCCACCGAAGCCAAGCTCGCTGACCACCATGCTCTCGAGCGCCTTGGCGGCCGTTTGCTCGTACTCACCGAGGTTTTTCTGTCCCGAGCCCCTGTCTCGTAGATTCGTGTGCTTGATCATCTGAATTCCTTTCTTTTGGGAAGGTGCTTGTACTGGAAACAACTAAGTTAAGAAATAGCATATTTTTTGAAAAAAGTCAATATGAAAACGGCCCGATCAACATCAGGTCGTTTTCATGGTGCGGGCGGAGGGAATCGAACCCCCATCAGCGGTTCCGAAGACCGTCGCTCTATCCGTTGAGCTACGCCCGCTTAGTTCGAGATTAGAGTAGCACTTAAGATAAAAAAGAAAAGACCGAGAGTTCTCGGTCTTCTGGAGTCATTGTACGGCGGAGCAACACCGGAAGCTCTGCACGTCACTCGCAAAGCCTGGGCTATGCGCGGTCGTTGCCGGGCGACAGCGGTTGCGTACCTTGCCGAGCATGTGTCCGCCCTTGAGCAGGGAGATGTATGGTGCGTGTGTGAGCGTGACGTTACGCGTCCACTCATCCACGTTTCCGGTCATGTCGTACACGCCGAACGGCGAGACGCAGCGCGGTCGCGTACCGGGGAGTTCGATGTCGGAGCGATGTGTGCGCTCGATGTTGCACGCATTCGCGTCGCGCTTCCAACCATACGGGTAGGGGAGTCGATCAGGACCTTCACAGGCGAGCGTCCACTCGTTGTCGTTGCACAGACGTTTTCCTCGCGCTGCGCAAAACTTGCTTGCTTCATACCACGTGACGTTCACGCGCGGTTTTTGGACAGTCGAGTCTGTGTACTCGTATCGGTCGATACAGAAGCGCAGCGGTTGCTGCGAACCCTTGCAGAGTGCGTGACCAACGACGTAGCTTTCACAGTATTCGATGTTCTTTGCGCCCCCTGGATACACGGTCCACGGTGAACCGATTCCTGGGTAGCCCGCGAGACAGAGGTGCTCGACTTCGGCGCAGTACGTGCCAGCGATTTCTCGCATCTCCGCAGCACAAGCGACTGCTTCGGTGCTCGTGGTGGTTGGAGTTGGGGAGATTTTTGAGACCATCATTTTTTGGTCACTCACCGTAACTGCTGGCGCAGGAGCGGCCGTGTTCGTTGGAGCCGTCTGAGATGGCGTAGGTCGGCACTCATACATGCCGAACATCATCGGAATTCCGACTGCCGTGATGAGAAATGAAACGCTGCGATGCGGCATTTTTGCCTTTTTTCGCGATTTTACCGTCGCGAGTCGGGGAAAGAGCGGCCGATTCTTTGATTTCGAAGCAAAATTCTTTTCTTGTCAAGCATGCCGTGGTCTTTACAGGAGCTACGAGCGATGGTATAAGTTATACGATTATTATAGAGATTTTGGGTCGGTAGCTCAGCTGGTAGAGCAAGCGCCTCTTAAGCGCTTGGCCCTGGGTTCGAGTCCCAGCCGACCCACCACGTAAAAAGTCTACGCTAGCACGTAGACTTTTTACGTGGTGCCACGTGAGCCGAGCCGCAGCTCGGCTTTTACGTGGCCACGAGGATTTTTGAGCCGCAGTTCATGCTGTGGTACACTAAATACATGGAAGCAGAGCTACCCGCACCAAAAAAGAAGCGCGCGCCTCGCCGAAAACCGGTGGAGAAGGTTGTTGTTGCTGAACCAGAACCGCCAGTACAGGAAGAGCCGCGCTCGGTTGAATCTGTTCTGAGCCGACGGAGTGATCGCGACGCATTTGATCGTACACCGCCAACGTTCGATCGCCCGCACGCAACGTCAAAAGATTTCGTTCTCGCGATCGCTGTTTTTATACTGTTCGCTGTCGCGTCCACTGGTGTGATGATGTTTGTACGAAAGAACGGTGCGCCGAACATCTCTGCATTTGTATCGAATATTTTTCAAAAGAAATCAACAGTGGACGTTGAGTCGACGACCACTACTACACCGTCTACACCATCAGTGCCATCCAGTATCAGCACCATTTTCGTCGTTACTACGGCAGCGAAGAAAGATGACACCAGCGCAACCGTCGTGTCACGGTTTATTGAAACGGACGTGAAAGCAACTGAAACATTTCCCGCGACAGGAGAGGGGATTGCATCGACCGCAAAATCATCTGGTAAGGCGACGATCGTGAACACGACTTCGAAACCGTACACGTTTGTGAAAACAACAAGGTTGCTTTCGAAAGACGGTGTGTTATTTCGTATGAAGGAGACCACACCGATTCCCGCGAACGGTTCAGTTGTTGTTGATGTCGCGGCGGATCAGCCGGGTCCGCAAGGTGATATCGGTCCAACCACATTTACGATCCCCGGACTTCCCCCCGCGGCGCAAAAAGAAGTGTACGCCAAGAGTGGCGCGGCGATGACGGGCGGGAGCGGCAAGGGCCAGGTGGTGTCCGAGGTAGACATCACTAATGCAAAAACAGCGCTCACCGAGAAATTAAAGAAAGAAGCGGATGATAATTTTGCTTCAATCGTCGGTGATGGAGAAAAGTTGGTACAGGATCTTGTTACCGCCACCGAGTTAGCGCTCGTTGCGCCAAAGCCAGGCACACCAGGGGTGACGTTCTCGCTCACACGCTCGCTTCGTTATCGGGCGCTGCTTGTTCCTGAGAAGGCCGTACTTCCGCTGCTCACCGCAGCGATGACTGCGGCGTTGCCCTCGGGGACATCCGCTGCTGACTACTCTCTTGGATCGGTGCTGTACACCGTGCAGGCGTACGACACAACGATCGATCGCGCTGAAGTGCGTGCCGAAGCGTCGTTGATTGGCGGCAAGTGAAAATTTTTGACCATCCGCGCCATTCCCGGTAGTCTATTTTTGTTATGCGTTATTCCCAACTCTTCACAAAAACAAGCAAAACCGTTTCGAGCGATGCAGATTCCGTGAACGCGCGGTTACTGAGCCAAGCAGGATTTGTCGACCAGGTGATGGCCGGCGTGTACAGCTGGCTTCCGCTCGGCCTCAGAACACTTCGTAAGGTCGAGAACATCATTCGTGAGGAGATGAACCGTCTCGGTGGTCAGGAATTGTTGCTCACCGCGCTTCAACCGAAAGAGAACTGGGTGAAAACCGAGCGATGGGATTCGGTCGACGTGCTTTTTAAAATTCCGAGTCAGACCGGCAAGGAATATGCGCTCGGGCCAACTGCAGAGGACGTCGTGACGCCGCTTGTGCAATCTTTCGTCCGTTCGTACAAAGATTTGCCGATTGCGGTGTACCAGATCCAGACAAAGTTTCGCGATGAACTCCGTGCGAAGAGCGGCGTACTACGCGGGCGTGAGTTTTTGATGAAGGACATGTACTCGTTTCACACGAGCCGCGAAGATTTTGAGGCGTTCTACGAAAAAGCGAAAGCTGCGTATCTTGTCGCGTTTGAGCGATGTGGCTTGCACGCAAAAGTCACCGAATCTTCCGGTGGATCGTTCAGTAAAAAAATTTCGCATGAGTTTCAGGTGGAGACGCCTGCGGGGGAGGATAATCTTGTGTTGTGTCGCACGTGTACGTTTGCGCAGAATACCGAGATCGCAACGATGACAGAAGGTGACAAGTGTCCGTCCTGCGGCGCGGCTCTTGTTGCGTCGAAAGGAATTGAAGTGGGAAATATTTTTGATCTCGGTGATCGGTTCACGAAAGCGTTTGGATTTTCTGTGCCTGGCCCTAATGGTGAGGCGCTCGAAATTTTTATGGGCTGCTATGGTATCGGCCTCACGCGTCTCGTCGGCGCGATTGTTGAGGCGTCGCATGATGAGCGCGGTATCGTCTGGCCGAAATCCGTTGCGCCGTTTCAGGTGCATCTCGTCTCACTTTCTGCGAAAGATCCCGCGGTCACTGCTGATGTGCTCGCAAAAGCCGAAGCGCTCGAACGCGCACTTGAGGATGCTGGCATTGAAACGCTCCACGACGATCGCGTGGATGTGCGCGCAGGTGAGAAATTCGCGGACGCTGATCTTCTCGGCGCACCGCTTCGCCTCGTCGTCTCCGAAAAATCTCTTGCTGCGGGGGGAGTGGAGTGGAAAGAACGTACGTCTTCAGACGCGAAGAGTGTCGCGATTGATGATGTCGTGACACAAGCATTGTCATTCCGGGCTTGACACGTCGTTCGCGAACGACGTGTCTTGATCCGGAATCAGCCCCCATCTTGTCATTCAGGAAGCCGTGACGACGGCTATCCGGAATCCAGAAAAATTTAAAACAGCCAAACGTAATACGTTTGGCTGTTTTAATAAATTTTTTACGTTCTGGGTTCCGGATCAAGTCCGGAATGACAGAATGGGGGCGCGGAATGACAGTAGATTACTTCTTTCCTTTAAGAGCATCCTTCAAAGCCTTTCCAGCCTTGAACTTTGGCACCGTCACTGCGGGGATCTGCATTTTTTCACTCGGTTTTTGCGGATTGACGCCCATGCGCGCCGCACGTCGTTTTGCGGAAAAGTTTCCAAAACCCGCGATTGTTACTTCACCGCCGGCTTTCAGTGTATCCATCACCATATCGGTGAAAGCCTCAAGAGTATCTTCAGCTTGTTTTTTTGTAATACCAACTTTTTCGGAGAGTTTTGAAACGAGTTCCGCTTTGTTCATATGAATGAGTTATGAGAAAGTAACGATTTTTTGAAGATGTTCGATAGAGGTTGCTCCTTCGAGGCCAGTGGTGATTATGATCGCATTCACAATCGCATCTCCCGTGTCGGGGATTTCGTGCCGCACCGGAAGTTGCGTCATAAAATTTTTGACGATCGCTTCTTTGTCGACACCGATGACACCGTCGCGGTAGCCGCTCATGCCGACATCGGTGATGTATGCTGTTCCTCCTGGCAGCAAACGTTCATCGCGTGTCGGCACATGAGAATGTGTTCCCCATACCGCCGTTGCGCGGCCAGCTGCGTGCCAGCCAAACGCGGTTTTTTCTGACGTCGCGTCGCCATGAAAATCGACGAGCACCACAGACGGTCGTGCGTGCGCTTGTGTAGTAAGTATCTCATCGAAAATCCGAAATGGATCATCAGTGAGCACTTTACTAAATACCCGACCGAGCAAGTTTATCACAAGCACGTTTTTGCTGCCAACGGTAAGCACTTTCGAACCTTCGCCCGGCACGCCAGCAGGATAATTCGCAGGGCGAATCAGTTTGTCTGTCAGGCGTGCATCCGAGAATACGTCAAAAATATCTTTCTTATCCCAGATATGATTGCCAGAGGTGAAGAAATCGACACCAGCACCAAGTAAATCATGAAGCGTTTCCGGAGTCGTGCCCTTTCCACCCGCAAGGTTCTCCGCATTCGCGATCACGAGATCGATATCATGGGCGGAACGCAAATCGGGCAGCACGCGTTTCACCGCATCACGCCCGATTTTGCTTACTACATCTCCGAACACTAATATTTTCATAATCCTGTCATTCCGTGCTTGACCCGGAATCCAGAAACGTAAAGCCAAACGTAATTTTTTCTGGGTTCCGGGTCAAGCCCGGAATGACAGGGTGGGGGTTTTCTACCGCGCGTACTCAGTCACTCGCGTCTCGCGAATAACGTTAACCCGAATCTCCCCAGGATACTTCAACTCCGCTTCGATTTTCTGCGCGATGTCTTTTGCAAGTCGGAACGCAGCAAAGTCGTCGATCATTTTTGGTTGGACAAACACGCGTACTTCGCGACCGGCTTGGATCGCATACACTTTTTCAATACCCGGGAATGACGATGCAGTTTTTTCGAGCTCTTCAAGACGCTGCACATACAGCTCGTAGGTATCTTTACGCGCACCAGGGCGTGCGCCAGAGATTGCGTCCGCGGCTTTCACAAGAATCGCTTCAAGCGTCTTCGGTTTGTCTTCGTGGTGACCGATCGATTGGTAGCAAATCTCTTCCGGCAACCCGAATTTCTTCATGATGTTGTAGCCGATCTCCGGATGCGCGCCTTGCACATCGTGATCGACCGCCTTGCCGATGTCGTGGAGCACGCCACCTTTTTTGCACACCGCAACGTCTGCGCCAAGTTCCTGCGCGAGAATTGCGGAGATGTTTGCGACTTCAATCGAGTGGCGGAGCACGTTCTGTCCGTAGCTCGTGCGGTACTTCAAACGTCCGAGAATCTGCACCAGCTTCGGATCGATCGATTGCACCGGAATGCCGAGCTCATACAGCGCATCTTCGCCCGCCTTTTTGATGTCGACCGCGAGATCGCGCTTCGCTTCCTCGACCGCTTCTTCGATGCGACCGGGATGAATGCGACCGTCTTCGAGCAATTTTTGCAGCGCAATACGTGCGACCTGGCGTCGGATGGGGGAGAAACCAGAAATCGTAATCACTCCCGGCGTGTCATCAACGATGATTTCGCAGCCGGTCATGTGTTCAACCGCTTTGATATTGCGACCTTCCTTACCGATGATGCGACCTTTCATGTCGTCGCTCGGGAGCGGGACGTTCGTGGTCGTCGTCTCCACTGCATGCGAAGAAGCGATCCGTTGAATCACCACAGAAAGTTTCGCGCGAGCAGCCTTTTCGATTTCATCGGAGTTCGTCCGCTCGATTTTTCGGAGACGGCTCATCAGTTCGTCACCTGCGGTTTCCTCGAGCTCTTTCATCAGCACTTCCTTTGCTTCGTCAGTGGTGAGCTTCGCCACCGCCTCCAACTTTTTCACCTGCTCATCTTTTGCTTTTGAAAGTTCGATGCGTAAATCTTCCACTTTTGTATTCTTTTCGAACAAGTCCTCCTGCTTGCGCTGGAGTTCTTTCATGCGGTTTGCGAGATCGACCTCGATCGTTTGCAATTTTTGTTGAATGACGCGCAACTCTTTCCGACGATTTTCGTCTTCGACCTTCGAGTCCTCGATCATCTTGAGGGACTTCTGCGTCGCTTCAAGCACCATCTTCTGACTTTTTGTCTCTGCTTCGACAATCGATTTTTGCGCGCGCGCCTCCGCATCCTTCGTCACTTTCGCCGCGTTTGCCTCCGCCGAGTTGATGTGTTTCTGCGCAACTTGTTTTCGGACAGCGTAGCCGACTACGATACCGGCGACACCACCGAGTACAAGTGCGACCAGTGCGTACGTCTCGGACATAAATAAAACCTCGTCAAAATCCTGTGAGGTTGGTTCGGTCGGTATGCTTTTTGCTTTTACGAAAAATCCGCAGCTGTGTTTAAGCAGCAGTGGTGATCGTTGCGGAAGTTGTTTCGAATAAAGTCTGGCCGCGTCCTGAATCTGTGATTATGCGCGCGCCGAGAAAGTCGAAAGCAAGTGAAAGCGTCATACCATTATGGGGACTGCTATACCATCTGATGTCCCGCTCCGAATCCTTCCTTAACAGGGGTGAATTTAACCTCTAAAGAAAGGATATCATTTCTGACGCAGGAAATCAAGGAGACGCAGGGAATAGACGCCCTTGCCAATTTTCTGGAGTGAGATCGTTTAATTGCGCAGCGTTTTTCACGTCGAACGCGCCGATCACGGTGCGTCGCAGTGTTTCGAGGTAGGCGCCAGTGCCGAGTGCGGCGCCGATGTCGTGCGCGAGGGTTCTCACATACGTGCCGGTGGAGCAACGTACTCTAAAGGAGAAGCGGGGCGGTGTGTATGACACAAGATCGAGTTCGTGAATGGTGATGTGTGCTGGCTTGCGCGCAACCTCGATCCCTTCGCGTGCGAGTTCGTATAATTTTTTCCCTGCGATTTTTTTTGCGGAGTACATCGGTGGTATTTGTTTGAGATTGCCAGTGAACGTCTCGAGTGTTTTTCGTAGTGCATCTTCTGATGGCCATGTTGGCGAGGTGAGTGCGGTGATTTCACCTGTGCCATCCTGCGTGTCACTTGTTGCGCCGAGCACCGCAGCGCCATCGTAAATTTTTTCTTTCGCCATCATCTCGCTCAGATGTTTCGTCGCGCCCCGCCCAACGCCCACGATCAAAAGTCCCGTTGCAAACGGGTCGAGTGTGCCAGCGTGACCGATCCGACGTACACCAGTGATTCGGCGAAGTCGGTCGACCACATCGTGCGACGTGATGCCGGCGGGTTTGTCTATGAGGAGGAAGCCCTCCGTTGACGTGGATGACATAAAAAGCTAGTATAGCAGCACCATGAATATCTCTGAACTCGCGCGGCGATTACGCACAAACCCCGATGAAGTACGAGAGAAGCTGCCGCTTCTCGGTTTTGACGTGGGTCATCGTGCGATCAAGGTGGACGACCGCCACGTGAACAAAATCATGGAGAAGTGGTCGGAGATGAAGAAGACCGAGCGGTTGAAACTCAAGTACGCGCGTGAGGAAAAAATTAAAGAAGAAGCAAAAGCAGTTGTCAACAAAGTGGAACTGCCGAAGGTGCTCACCGTGCGCGAGTTCGCGGCGAAGCTTGGGCTTCCGATCAACCTCGTGATCGGCGAACTGATGAAAAACGGCATTCTCGCATCGCTGAACGAGCGGATCGATTACGACACTGCGGTGATCGTTGCGCAAGACCTCGGGTACGAAGTCGGCAGCGAAGAGAAAAAAGATGAACATGCGTCGACGGGCATCTCTGCGGATGAACTGAAGACGATGCTCGAGGGTGAAGATCAGACGAAACTCGCGACGCGTCCACCGGTGGTTGTGATCATGGGTCACGTTGACCATGGAAAAACGCAGCTGCTCGACACCATTCGTAAAACGAACGTCGCGAAAGGTGAGTCTGGCGGTATCACGCAGCACATTGGTGCGTATCAAGTTGTAAGGAAAGATCGCGGTATTACTTTTATTGACACGCCAGGCCACGAAGCGTTCACGGTGATGCGATCACGCGGTGCGCGCGTTGCGGACATCGCGGTGCTTGTGGTTGCAGCAGATGACGGTGTGCAGCCGCAAACCGTTGAGGTGATCAAAATTATTCAGGCGGCGAAATTGCCGTTTGTGGTAGTGTTGAACAAAATCGACAAACCTGGCCTGGATCTCCAGCGCGTGAAAACGCAGATCTCTGAACAAGGAGTGATTCCCGAAGAGTGGGGCGGCACCGTGCCGTTCGTGCAGGTATCGGGAAAAACCGGACAGGGGATCGATGATCTTCTTGAGACCATTTTGCTTGTTGCCGACATCGATAAGGAGAAGATTCGCGCAAACCCCGATCGTCGCGCTGTCGGTACGGTGATCGAATCGCACGTCGACAAAGGCGAAGGGCCGGTTGCGACCGTGCTTGTGCAGTCCGGGACGCTTCGAAGGAACGACGAACTTGAAATCGGCGGCGTGCTTTATGCACGCGTGCGCGCGATGAAAGATTGGAACGGCGTGCAGACCGATGCCGCGGTGCCGGGGATGCCAGTGAAAATTCTCGGATTTAAAATTGCGCCGCAGGTCGGAGACATTTGTCAGGTTCCGGAGGACGCGCGTGAACTCAAAAAAGTACGCAAGCAGCACACCGTGGAGAAGCAAGCGTCATCCGCGATGGTTATACAAAAGAAAGATGATGAACAGTCAGAAGAGAAAAAACGTCCGACGTTGAACATCGTTCTCAAAGCCGACGTGCTCGGTTCGCTCGAGGCGATCATGGGCACGCTCGAAAAAATGAAAACTGAGGATGTTGCTGCGGTCGTTGTTGGTAAGGGCCTCGGTAACATCACCGACGGTGATGTTACGCGCGCAGAAGCGACCGGTGGCATTGTGATGGGATTCAACGTGCGTACTACGCGCGAAGCAGAGATTCTTGCGCGCGACAAAAAAGTCGAGATCAAGAATTCAAAAATTATTTACGAATTGTTCGATGAGGTGAAGCGACGCCTGCAGACATTGCTGCCCGCGGAGATCATCAAGACGCCGCTCGGCAAACTTGAGGTGCTTGCGATTTTCCGCATCGACAAAACTGGTCAGGTGATCGGTGGTCGCGTCACCGAAGGGCACTTGAACGTCGGTGCGCACGCAGTGCTGTATCGCGGCGAAGAACCGACCGACGAAGGCAAGGTGCTGCAACTCCAGGCCGGAAAACAGGACACCAAAGAAGTGCGCATGGGTCAGGAATGCGGCATCAAAGTGAGCTTCCGCCGTCCTGTACTTGTCGGCGATGTGCTCGATGTGTTCACTGAGGAACGCAAAGAGAAGAAGTTGGTTCTGCCGTTTTAAAGTGAGTGGCTTCGGAGAATCGGTGCCTGGCTCCCGAGCCCGCAGGCTCGGTGTGCCTGGCTCCGATTCTTAGTGGGGATTGGGTGAAAGAGTAGGTACTTTAATGTTACACTAGTAGTGATCGCATTTTTTAGGTTACTTCAATTTTTATGGCGCTTATCTTTACCCAAGTTACTTTTCAAGCAGAGGTACTTAAATCTCCCGTCCCAGTACTCGTTGATTTTTGGGCGCCATGGTGCGGGCCGTGCAAACTGATCGGGCCGATCGTGGAGGAGCTTGCGAAAGAGTACGAAGGAAAAGCGGTGAAGATCGGCAAATTGAACGTGGATGAAAACGCTGCGATCGCTTCGCAATACAGCGTGATGAGTATTCCGACGCTGATGATTTTTAAAGGTGGCGCGCCGGTTGCACAGATGGTCGGCGTACAGAGTAAAGAGAAACTCGTTGATGCGCTGAGCAAAGTGATGTGATATGGAAGCTCGAGATGTCATAATCATCGGCTCCGGTCCCGCAGGATACACCGCCGCGATCTACGCGTCGCGTGCGAATTTGAAGCCGCTCATGTTTGAGGGAGACGAAGTCGGTGGGCAGCTCATGACCACGACCGATGTCGAAAATTTTCCCGGATTTCCAAAGGGTGTTCTTGGGCCGGAGCTCATGGCTGCAATGAAGGAACAGGCCGCGCGATTCGGGACAGAACTCGTGAGTGAAAAAGTGACCGCGGTGGATTTTTCTTCGCGACCATTCAAGGTTGTTGCGGGAAATCGTGTGGAATATGCAAAGACCGTGATTATTTCGACCGGTGCGTCAGCGCGACGACTCGGACTTGAATCAGAAAAAGCGCTGTACGGCCGTGGGGTCTCCGCGTGCGCAACGTGTGACGGATTTTTTTTCAAAGACAAAGAGGTTGTGGTGGTTGGTGGAGGTGATTCCGCGATGGAAGAGGCAAATTTTCTTACGCGATTCGCCACCAAAGTGACGATCCTCGTCCGTTCCGACAAACTTCGTGCGTCGAAAATCATGGAAGAGCGTTCGAAATCGAATCCGAAGATTGCATTTCTTTGGAATGTGGAAGTCGCAGATATCCTTGGTGTCGCGGAAGGTCGCGTCACCGGCGTGGTTCTCAAAGATACCAAAACCGGTGAGACGCGAGAAATGAAAACCGACGGCGTATTCGCGGCGATCGGTCACGTGCCGAACACTTCGCTATTTGCGGGTGTTCTTGAGCTCGACAAGATCGGGTACATCGTTACAAAGAACGGCACCGAAACAAACGTCCCCGGCGTGTTCGCCTGCGGCGACGTTCAAGACTTCAAATATCGCCAAGCAGTAACCGCAGCAGGCACAGGCTGCATGGCCGCGCTCGATGCACAGCGGTTGCTGGAGAGAGAAGAGGCGGGAAATTGAACTCCTCCCCAACCCCTCCTCGCCTTGCGAGGAGGGGCATCTCTAAAAGCCCCTCCGTTTTAGATGGGTGGCATCTCTGGAAAGCCCCTCCGCTTTAGCGGAGGGGTTGGGGAGGTGCGATCTTGAAATCCCCAGTTTGACAAGAAGCAAAAACTGTGCTATACATACTAGTTCTTTACACCTGAATCCAGGCAGTCATAGCCGTAAGTTACCGAGAAATTCGGTGCTTTGCGGCTATGACTGCTAAGGTGGTGGTCCTCTAGCGGCAAGAAAAGGAGATCGTCATGACGGAAAAAACTGTCACCGACGACGAGTTGGGCCAATTGGCCCGTAGGCAGAACGACCTGTTCCGACGAGTGCGCGAGGGAACGCTTCCTGTGGCACGAGTCCTCGGTGCCCTTCAAGGTATCATCGAGGGAAACCTCGGTCCGCTCGTCATCAACTGCGATGTCAACCCCTTCATCCCCGACGGCTGGTCCGTCGAGTCGCACAAGAAGGGCGGGACTCTGATCTGGGATGCAATGCAGGTCGCGCTCTACCTCAGCAAGAAGCAGAAGAACGGCGGCGTCATCAAAGGCGTTGACCTCCGCAAGGAGCTCGAGAAGAAGCCGGTCATGAACGCGTGCGTTCTCGACGCGCTGTACAAGCACCCCGAGTTGATTCCCGAGAGCTGGAAGGGGGAGTACGTCTTCTTCTGGGGCACCATCTACCGCTTCGGGGTCGACAGCCTGTGCGTCCGCTACCTGTACTGGCACGGCGACAGGTGGAACTGGGACTACTACTGGTTGGACGATGACTGGAACTCCGTCAACCCGGCGCTCGTACGCGCAAGCTAGCGCTCAGCTCTTAACGAGCGTAGTCCTTTTAGATCCTTAGTCCTTAGCTCTTCTGGGCGAGGGTCAGCTCCGCGTGTCATTGGCACGCGGAGCTTTCTTTTTGGTACACTCTGGAATGCGAGTCTGGTGAATATGTGGAAGATTACGGTTTTCCGCTACCGACTCCCGTGATCGTACATTCAGAGTGTCTTCGATTACGGTCGTGGGCAGCGTGGTGTACGGCGCGTTTCAAAAATGAAGAAGCTTGGTGTGAAGTGCTAGGCGATATAAAGATCGCAAATGCGATTCAACCCCGAGAAGTGTCGAGGGGTGGTGCAATGGACGTCACTTCATATGTACCGCAACGGGGACGACAACCTGTACGTCCGCTACCTGTACTGGAACGGCGACAGGTGGAACTGGAACTACAACTGGTTGGACAATGACTGGAACTCCAACAACCCGGCGCTCGTACGCGCAACCATTCTCATTTCTCTCTCGACATTGCGCCGAGAGAGTTTTGTTTTTCTGTGAGCTTGCCGTTCCACCCACCAAGCATCCGCCCGATCTCGTCGAGTGGCCCTGATACTGCGATGTATTTTTTGTTATCGAGCGATTTCGTTTCCCAGAGAATCATGAGCAGAATTTTGAGCGTGTCGAGCTTTCTGATCGCAAGTCGGACGTACGGTTGTTTTTCACTCGGCGATAAAAAGCTTGCGAGCGCGATCGACTCTATAATTTCTACGAACAGCGTATCGATTCGTTCCCCGAGCGAGTAGCGGTGGATTTTTGGAAGCGCATTGTAGTAGCTGTACCAAAGGAGATACGCGCTTTTACATTTTTGGAGGAGTGGCAGGAGTCGGGGGGGGGTAGACTCAGTGGTGTGGGAAAACAATTCAGTCATAGTTATCAGGATATTATTTCTCCAGAGAATCTTCTCGATGCCTGGCAGGAGTTTATCATCGGCAAACGCAGACGCAAGGACGTGCAGGAATTCGAGCAGAGACTCATGAACAATATGCTTGCGTTGCACGCCGACCTTAGAGAAAAAACGTACACGCATTCACCGTACGAAGCGTTCAATATCTCTGATCCGAAGCCGCGCAGTATTCACAAGGCCTTGGTGAGAGACAGACTTTTACATCATGCGCTGTATCGAAAATTGTATCCGTATTTTGATGCGCGATTCATCGCAGATTCGTATTCCTGTCGTTTTGGAAAAGGAACACATAAGGCGATGGACCGATTTCGGTCTTTCGCATATGCCGCATCGCGAAATCATACGAGAACAGTGTGGGTGCTGCAGTGTGATATACGAAAGTTTTTCGCATCAATCGACCAGAACATCTTACTCGATATTCTTCGCCGATCGATCGTTGATCAGGACATTCTTTGGTTAGTAGAACGAGTGATCAGCAGTTTTTCGTCTACACGAGTTGGAGTCGGATTACCACTCGGAAATCTCACATCGCAACTTCTCGTGAACATATACATGAATGAATTTGATCAGTTCATGAAGCGTCAGCTCGGAGTGAAATACTACGTTCGTTATGCTGACGATTTTGTAGTATTGTCTAGAGACAAAGCATGGTCAGAAAATCTTCTTCTAAAGATTCAGAATTTTTTGCGTGAACGTCTTCATCTGGACTTACATCCACAAAAAGTGCATCTTCGGACGCTCGCGTCTGGCGTCGATTTTCTTGGATGGGTTCATTTTCCCGATCATCGAGTGCTGCGGACAGCGACCAAGCGACGGATGCTTCGAAGAATAGATGAGGTTGGTGGAAAACAGGAAACGGTGCAGTCGTATCTTGGACTGATCACACATGGGAACAGTCAGATGCTTCGTCATCATATCGGTTGTATGCAGGAGACAGTGGATTTGACCTGAAGAACATTTTTTGGTGTAGATGCTACAGTGGTTAAGAGCCTGTTCAGAATCTCTTCCTCCGATCATTTCCGATGAGTTTTCTGAAAATCCTGTCTCGAAAAGTCATCGGAAATGATCGGAGGAAGAGATTCTGAACAGGCTCTAAGAAAGGATTCGTCATGACAGTTCACCCTGGCGCCGATGAGCAATGCGGCGATCGTTGTCCTTACGTTATCGATTGCGATGCTGACCCGTCCGTCCCGCGCGGTCTCTCTATCGAATATCACAAGAAACATGGTTCGATGCTGTGGACTCCGAGAAGGTTCGGACTGTATCTTAGCGAGCGACAGAAAAACGGTGTGCTTACTGGCAAAGAGCTTGAGTATGAGCTCGAAGATCAACCGGTAGCGAATGCATGCGTCGGCGACTTCTTTGTGAAGAATCCTGACCTCATTCCGGAAAAGTGGATCGGATTGTATCTATTCTTCTGGGGTACGATCTACCGCGACATCCACCGAGATCTGTACGTCCGCTGTTTGTACATGATCTGCGACGAGTGGCGTTGGACATTTTTTCGACTGGTCAGCGACCGGCATATCACCGACCCTGCGGTGATCCTTACGTCTTAGTTCCGTGTGCCTCATAATGGACGCGGATTTTTTATTTCTTTGAGATGCAATAAAAAAGACCCTGCACCAGACGGTGCAGGGCGTGCCACGTCGCTCGTGAGCGACGTGGCGGGATCAGAATCGCACGATGTCGAGGGGAACCACGAAGGCTCCTTCGGTGATAAACAGCGACCGCTCGCCGGTGGTGAAGTACGATCCGCCGAGCCGCACGGAGAATCCTTTGCCGAGATCCACATGCGCACCGATGGTGTAGAACGGCGAAACGCCGCCTTCCTGGTAGAACCGATCGAGTCGAACTTTTTGTGCATCGAGCACCGACTGCGCTTTGCGATCGGGGCTGAGAGCGAGCGAGCTGTCGATCGCCATGACGCCGAATTCGGCGTACGGACGAACCGGGCCGATGCGTCCAGAGAGCACGAGCGAGCCTGACCCGCTTCGCCACAGGTGGTTAACCTGCACGTGATTGCGTAGCGTGTCGACGTCGATCGGCGCGATCAGCAGTTCACGTTTCGGCGTGTATGAATCGATGTGCACCTGATTCTGGCTGAGTGGGAATTCGAACTCACCACGAAGTGACAGTCGGAACCGCCAGACATCGACCATGCGAAGCTCCGCGCGACTGCCAATGGATGGATCCCATGGAAGCGTGAGCGAGAGATCGAGCGGGAGGTTGTCCTGCTCGCGCAGATCCAGCGAGGTTGAGGTGAGGCGCGCGGTCGGCGCAATCGTCAGTCGAGATCCGAATGAGAACTCGGGGGAGAGCGTGAACCGACGGCGGGCGATGGTGACTTCCGGAGTGCGCACGGACATGTAATCGAAACCCGCAGCGAGATGCACCGGCTGATCCTCCTTTGCCCGCGCGCCATCGGCGCGGGCCGAGGCGGGAAGAGCCAAGAGCACTCCGCACGCGATGAACGCGGAGAGCTTCATGGGGGGCCTTTCTGAAGGAGCAGACTACTTGTAGCTTAGTCACAAAACTCCCTCAATGTCAATGTATAGCGGCCTCCTCCATCTGTCGAATTTTTAAAAAATAGCCCCGTATCGCAGTGTTGCGGGACGGGGCTACGTCAGAAGCGGCGCTCGAAGTGCAGAGTGCCGCCGTAGATCCAGCTGTCGAGCGCTGGCGCGACGGTACCTGCGACGCCGATGGCAGTGCGGTCGTTCGGTCGAAAGTCGACGCCGGTGGTAACCGGAACGTACCAGAACGTGAGTGGGTGCCGCGTCTCGACGTGCGACACATTGTACCCGAGACGCGAGAGCGTCTTCCGGCTGTCGTCGTTGAGATGCACCTCCGCCACCGAGTCGACGCGTTGGAACGCGACGCCGACGTTCGGTTCGAATCGCCCGAAGACGAATCGTGACTGCACGCCGACCGCGAATCGATTCCAGAACAGCGAGCCGCCCACGTTTTTTTTTCCATAGGGAGTGACGTCGAACGCGCCCTGCGGTGTTGTCGCGCGCATCGACGTGATCGCTGGCTCGGTGTGGAAGATCGACGTTTCGAATTCACCGAATCCGTCGAGCTGCAGACGTTCGGTCTCGTATAGGCGGTACGATGCCCCGATCGATCCGGAGACGCCGAGGTAACTCCACATCGTGGTGTCGACCCAGAGACTGTCGTCCATCGAACCCTTGTAGCGCAGTCGCAGCGTGCCGGCGCCGATGTCGATGCGCGTGCGGAGTCGGCGGCTGAAGTCGTAGAACGCACCGACGCGCAGATCCGTCTTTGTGATCGTCGAGCAGTTCACGGTGCCCGTGAGCGCACCTGCTTCGGTTGTGAAGCCGAACGGGTGAGCATTGTCGGTGTTCGTCATCACCTTCTCCTCTGCACGCGTGAGAGAAGGGAGCGTGAACGCGAAGAGCGCAATGAGCGCGGAAAAAACCACGCGGAGGATGTTCATGGTCGCCTCGTTTCTCTAATTTCTTGCGTAATGGTGGAAAGGCCTGTCACAAATTTACGCCCATTAGGGCATTTTTGTCAACCCGACTTCTGTCCCCTCGGTGTTTGTCACCAAAGGGACAGAAGTGGTGCTATATTACAATCATCTGGTATTTTGAGAGCAACGTTGCTGTAATGTCTTTTATGCGTGGATACGATCACATTGAGGTCGAAAAGAAATGGCAGGATTTCTGGGCGAAGTCCGAGATTTTTCGTACCGACGATGATCCGACGAAGAAAAAATGCTACATCCTCGATATGTTCCCGTACCCTTCAGGGAACGGCCTGCACGTGGGGCACCCGGAAGGATACACCGCGACCGATATCATCGCGCGGAAACGCCGCATGGAAGGATGGAACGTGCTTCACCCTATGGGATGGGATGCGTTTGGTTTGCCGGCAGAAAACTTTGCGATTAAAAGTGGTGTGCATCCGAAAGACAGCACGTGGAAGAACATCGACAACTTCCGTCGCCAGCTGCAGTCTCTTGGATTTTCTTATGATTGGTCGCGTGAAGTGAACACCGCCGACCCCTCGTATTATCGATGGACGCAGTGGTTGTTTCTCTTCCTTTATAAGAAAGGTCTTGCCTACAAAGCGAAAGCGCCGGTGAATTGGTGTGATTCTTGTCAGACAGTGCTAGCGAACGAGCAGGTGGTTGATGGGCTGTGCGAACGGTGCAAACATTCGGTGATACAAAAAGAATTGTCGCAGTGGTTTTTTCGCGTGACGGAATACGCAGATCGATTACTCGATGCGGTGGAGGCGCTCGATTGGCCACATAAAATCAAAGCGATGCAGCGCAACTGGATCGGCCGCAGTGAGGGTGTGGAGATTTCTTTTCGGGGAATGATGACGGTTGCACACGGAGATGTTCTTACAGAAAAAGAATACGACATCGCGGTGTTCACGACGAGGCCGGACACGTTATTCGGTGTTTCATATGTTGTTCTTGCGCCAGAGCACCCGCTTGTCGAGCAGATCGTTGCACCAGATCGTCGCGAAGAAGTCATCGCGTATGTTCGTGCTGCGCGTGGAAAATCAGAACTGCAACGCACGGGGCTTGAGCAGGAAAAAACCGGTGTGTCACTCGGTGTGAACGTCGTACATCCTTTGACCGGTGTCAGCGTGCCAGTGTGGATTGCGGATTACGCGCTCGCAACGTATGGCACTGGTGCGGTAATGGGCGTGCCTGCGCATGACGATCGCGATTTTGCGTTCGCGGCGAAGTATCATTTGCCGGTGAAGTATGTGATCGCACCATCGCACGATGCTGCGTCTTTGGACGGTGCGTACACGAACCCAGGAGTGCTCGTCCATTCGGAAGAATTCAACGGACTCACTTCCGAAGACGCGAAGAAAAAAATTACCGACGCGCTTGTCGCGAAGAACGCCGGCGGCAGTCGGGTGCAATACCATCTGCGCGACTGGTTAATTTCGCGCCAGCGGTATTGGGGCGCTCCGATTCCCATCATCTACTGTGATGCGTGCGGTGAAGTACCAGTGCCAGAGGTCGATCTTCCGGTGTTGTTGCCGTACGATGTCGATTTTCGTCCGACTGGTGAGTCACCACTGGCGCGCTCCACGGAGTTTCACGACGTAAAGTGTCCGCACTGCAGCGCGTCAGCACGTCGAGAATCCGACACCATGGATACGTTCGTGGATTCGAGTTGGTATTTTTTGCGCTACACTTCTCCGAATAACGATGAACGACCGTTCGATTCGCATGCGGTGAATTATTGGTGTCCGGTTGATCTCTACGTCGGTGGCGCGGAACACGCGGTGTTGCATTTATTGTATGCACGATTTTTTACCAAAGTATTGTTCGATCACGGACTCATTCCGTTCGATGAACCGTTCACGTCGCTCAAAAACCCAGGCCTGATTATGGGCGAGGATGGTCAGAAGATGTCGAAGTCACGCGGCAACGTGATCAATCCTGATGATGTCGTTCGCGAGTATGGCGCAGACACACTGCGCATGTACGAAATGTTCATGGGCGATTTCGAGGCGATGAAACCGTGGGATACGAAGGGGATCAGCGGTATTCGCCGATTCCTCGATCGTGCGTGGACCGCGACGCATGACACCGTGCATGCGCGACGCGAGTCGACGACGAATCAAGATTTGCAACGCGCGCTTCATCGCACGATCAAAAAAGTTTCTGCAGATATTGAGTCTTGCAAATTTAACACCGCGATTTCTGCGCTGATGATTTTGTTGAACGAGTGGATTGCATCTGGCGGGGGAGACAAACAGTTTGCAGAAACGTTTGTTTTCCTGCTTTCGCCGTTTGCACCGCATCTTTCCGAAGAATTGTGGCAGCTGCTCGGGCATCAAAAGAGTGTGATTACGTCTTCGTGGCCAACGCATGATGAAACGTTAATCAAAGAAGACGTCGCGCAAGTGGTTGTGCAAGTGAACGGCAAGGTGCGCGATCGCGTCGATGTCCCCGCAGGGGCGAGTGAAGAGGATGTAAAAGCAAAAGCGTTCGTTGCAGAGAAAATTGCGCCGTTCCTCGAGGGTAAGTCGATCGTGAAAATTATTTTCGTGCAGGATAAGTTGTTGAATATCGTGGTGCAATAACGCATCTCCCCAACCCCTCCGCAGAGCGGAGGGATTGGGGAGGTGTACTTGCAAGAAAAAGGAGCCGCGTGCTAAGAGTGCGCGGCTCTTATGTTTGCGCGGATTACTAAGTCGCCATCGAAGACATTGCTCGCTTTGCTTTCTGCTTTTGTTGCGGGGGTGTTTCTTCATGCTTGGGATGAACGGATGTGGTTGCGTTGGTTTGTGTGGTGTGTCGCCGGAGTGTTGTGTGTGTTTGCGGCATTTTTTGTGCGCCGAATGCGACTCGTGTTTTGCATTCTCGCTGCGTTTCTTTTTGCGCTTGCTCGATATGACGCGGCACTCATCACACACTCTTCCCCCGTAGACAATGCGTATCACGGTGTTGTTGCCTCTGCGCCACAACGCAAAGGATTATCGGTCCTGCTCAATGCAACGAGCGTCACTACACCTGAGGGCGCGTCGGTGCGACGCATGGTGCTAGTGCTTCGCGCGATGCCGGATGTGCATGAAGGTGATGCGATTGCGTGGCGATGCGTGCGGCCACCGACCGATCAGCATCCTGCGTGTATCGTTGCGGGTCACCTCGCGATCGATCACACCGGTCCGCATCCGATCGAATTTCTTCGCGTGCGCTTGCGTACCATTGTGCGTGTATTGATTCCAGAACCGGACGCATCGTTGCTGCTCGGACTTCTCATCGGCGATCGCGACGGTATTCCGTCCGATCTCGTCGCCGCATTTCGTCACACCGGCACATCGCACGTGCTTGCTGCATCGGGGTATAACGTCACACTTGTCGTCGAAGCCGCGGTGATTTTTTTCGCACTCATCGGTTTTGCACGAAGACGCGCGGCCGCAGCGGTGGCATTTTGCATCGTCATATTCGCGACGTTGTGCGGTGGAGATCCACCAGTAGTACGCGCAGCGATTATGGGATCGACGGGTCTCCTTGCAACCACGCTCGGTCGCCGCTACCACGCACCGAACGCTCTGATGCTCGCCGCGGCGTGTATGCTCGCGCTCGATCCCGCGGCACTTCGCCACGATGCAGGATTCCGGTTGTCGTTCGCGGCGGTCGCAGGACTTCGCGCGTTCGGCAAACCGTTTGCTGCGCGTCTCAAATGGATCCCATGGGACACCGTTCGTAACGCACTTTCGGAAACACTCGGAGCGATCGTTGCAACACTTCCGCTCATTCTCCATGACTTCGGTATTCTCGCGATCTCATCTCCATTCGTGAACGTTGCGATCGTACCGATTGTGCCGTTTGCGATGGCAACAGGAGCGGCTGCGATTGTTGCGGGAACATCTTTTGTATTCCTCGGTATCCCGTTTGCGTTTGTTGCTGCGGCATCACTCAGATTGATGCGGTGGATTGTGATGACATCAGCCGCGCTCGTTCCAGCTTTCGATCTCCGCATCAATTTTTTTGTTGCGGCGATGTTGTATGGATGGATCGTTCTTTTGTGGTACGCGCTTCGTCCGCGTGAAGACTCCCCCTCATTGGCTTTAGCCAAGGAGGGGGTTGGGGGAGGATTACCTATAGTATGAAACGCCGCACACTCACTCGCGTCATCCCTGCGTTTGTTGCCGCCATAGCGGTGATCGCAGTCGCTGTTCGCGCGATGCTCCCGCCAACACACGTCACGGCACGAGTGTTCAACATCGGACAAGGCGACGCCTTCCTTATACAAGACGGCTACAGCGAGATGCTGGTCGACGGCGGCCCCGACGACTCTGTGCTCGCGAAACTCGGCGAAGCGATGCCGTTCTTCGACCGCACGATCGAAATAATGATGCTCACGCATCCGCATGCGGATCATTACATCGGACTCGTCGGAGTACTGCAGCGATACAAAGTGCAACACATTCTCATTGACGGACACATGCAAGAAAAAAACGCGGAATATCTTCGCTTCGAAGAAGCGATCGCAGCAACGGGTGCAACGATCACGCAAGTGCATGCGGGTGACCGTATCGATCTCGGTCGTCGCACGACGTTTACGGTGCTCTGGCCTCCGCAAGATGGAAAAGAATCAGTAGGTATTGATACGTACGATGCAAACGCGAGGTCGGTCGTGTTTCATATGCAGGCGGAAGGTGCATCTGCGTATTTCATGGGTGATGCAACTGCGGAAGTAGAACAACGACTTCTTGCGGATCGCCTCATTGCACCTGCAGATTTTCTCAAAGTCGGTCATCACGGTAGTCGTTACTCATCTTCTTCCGCGTTTCTTGACGCGATACATCCACGGCATGCGGTGATTTCTGTCGGAAAAAATAGCTACGGCCATCCTGCGTGGCTGACACTTAAGCGACTCTCTGTGCGAGGAATTCATACGTGGCGCACAGATAGTAATGGCGACATCATTGCGGCGTTCAAAAACGGCAACGTACGCATGACATCACAAAAATGAAAATGTAGATTGAGAACTATCGAATCGGATTCCTGAAATATTAACGCATCTTGTGAAAATATGACAAAACGCGTACACTCGCCATGAATTCATTACATGTATTTTTATGTTGCAACGCTCCCTCGTCCTCCTCAAACCCGATGCTCTCGATCGCGGACTTGTCGGTGAAATCATGTCTCGTTTCGAGCGCGTCGGTGCGTCGATTATCGGACTCAAAATGCTCGTCGCCGATAAAAACACCGCGATGCAGCACTATACCGAAGACCTCGCTAAGCGCCGCGGTGAAAAAGTGCGTGAATTGATGGTGGAGATGCTCACCTCCGGCCCGATCGTTGCGATTGCACTCGAGGGTGTGGAGATCGTGGAGGTCGTACGAAAAATGGTCGGATCCACAGAGCCAAAATCCGCTGCGCCAGGAACGATTCGTGGCGACTACGCGCACGTCTCCTTCAAGTATGCTGACGAGAAAGCGATCGGTGTATTCAACTTGATCCACGCATCAGGCTCGCCAGAAGAAGGAGAGACCGAAGTGAGTGTGTGGTTCAAATCAGAAGAACTTGTCACGCATGCACCGACGTATACGAAGTACACGATTGCGAGATAAGAAAACAGGCATTCTGTTTTTTGATGGAACATCAAAAAATCAGGGTGCCTGTTTTTTTATCCACACATAACGATTGCACACGCGCAGTGGAGTGTTACGATGCACGTGCTTGTTGTGAGCAAGTTCTTTGGAAGGGGGAAGGCTGTGCCCTTCGTAGCGCAGCGAAGAAGGAAGGCTTCCGGAAGGTGTCGGCTCTGGCTGTTCGAAGATCGAACGTCGAGACCCGACACTTTTTTCTTGCTCGTGCCTTGAGCGTATGGTATACAATGAATATCTATGCGAGATAACCGCCCACTCATTTTTAGAATCGTAGTGATCGTCGTCATTCTCGGCGCAGTTGGTGCGTTCGCTGCGGTTCGATATTCTGAACGTAACGCTCCACCGGATAATCGTGATGTTCTCGCGCAGTGCCTCACAGAGAAAGGTACGAAGATGTACGGTGCATATTGGTGCTCGCATTGCCAAGCGCAGAAGAAAAGTTTTGGGAAAGCATTTAAAAAAGTGACGTACATAGAGTGCGCGATTCCCGGTGATCCACAGAACCAGACGCAGGTGTGCAAGGATGCGGGTATCAAAGGATATCCGACCTGGGTTTTTCCGTCGGGCGATCGTGTTTCCGGTGAACAAACTCTTCAAACACTTGCGGAGAAATCCGGATGCGATTGGAAACCATGATGGTTGACCTTTCGAGACCATTTTGCTAGGGTCTCGGAATGAAAAAGACATATACTGATGAACACCGCGCACAATTCCTCGCGGATGTGATCACAACAGCAGGTGTCTTTGCCTGCTCGCTGTTCGTACTCGGACTTATACTCATTCGATCGGGACTTTTACCGATCATTTCTTGAACGACTGTCACGCCGTATGGGTGCACATCGCGAACGTTTGAAAGTGTTGTTGTTCCAACTTCGAGAGAACGAGGAGACGAAAAAAATTGATTACGACTCATACCTCGCGACGACAGGTCTTGCACAGGAACAAATCCGTGCTTTTGATGTGCTCGCGCATGCACCTGCGATTTCAGATTTGAACGGTGTTGATGCGGTGATCGTTGGAGGCGCAAAATGGTCAGTGTGGGAGGATGTGCCGAATCAACCCGCGCTCATCGAGGTGCTGAAAGCTGCACGCGAAAAGAAAATACCGATCCTCGGCGTTTGTTATGGCGCGCAACTACTCGCGCATGCATTTGGTGGCGAAGTGGTTCGCGACATGGAGCACGAAGAGTGGGGGACATTCGAAATCGAAACAACAGACGATGCGATTACGGACATGCTTCTCGCCGATGCGCCGTTTTCTTTTCCTGCACAGTGTGCGCATCACGATCGGATCAGCAAACTCCCGCACAGCGCAACACTGCTCGCATCAAGCGCACGGTGTGGCGTGCAAGCGTTCGTGATTCCTGGCACCGACATCTACGCCTTCCAGTTTCATCCGGAGCGAAGTAAGGCATCGTACGAAGCGATGCTTACGATGCGTGGCCGCGATTATTCTGCAGATCAAACCGATCTCGAAAAAATTCGCGCATCACTCAAAGAAACCAAAGAAGCAGAGTCGCTGATTACAAAATTTATCGATCGGATCGTTTTGGCGCGGAAATAAAAGCGTAAACGCCCCTCCCCGCAATACTGCGGGGAGGGGTTGGGGAGGAGTACCTCTGTCGGGCCATAGTATAGTGGTAATACACGCCCTTGGGGTGGGCGAGTCGAGGGTTCAATTCCCTCTGGCCCGACCACGTAAAAACCACAGCGCAAGCTGTGGTTTTTACGTGAGTCGCGTGAGTCGAGCCGCAGCTCGACTTTTACGCGACAACGAGGATTTTTGGCTGCGGTTCACGTGGCGCGGCCACCAAAAAAGAAAGCGCCGCCAGTCGAGAGACCGGCGGTGCGTTGCGACACGGTTGTCGCTAGTTGAGGTCGCGGTTGGACGGTTGGCGGCGAGGATCGTACACGCAGCTCAGCAGCTTCTCGGTCGGACGATAGTATGTCTCGCCGTTCACCATGGTGATCTGATCGACCATGCCGTTGTCGAGCAGATCCTTCAGGCCGATGAGCAGGAGCTCGAGGAGCAGACTGGACTCGTTGCCAAGAGTCACATCGATGACCGACAGGTGCTCCTTGGTGGGGAGGGCTGGCGGCTTCAGCCACATGCAGCGCAGGACACGATCGCGTTTACTGTACTTCATGTACTCGTTGCGAAGCATCCGCCACGGTACCAGGTACCACGCGCCGCCCTTTGCAGAGAGGCTGATGAGCAGCTTGCCAAGCCACTGCCCCTCCTTCTTGCCGGTGGAGACCTCGAACGTCGTCGGATCCCTGAAGTCCGTTGCGGGTCTGCGGAGCTGCTTCGGGCTGACGGTACGTTCGCCATCGATCCCGCGCAGCAGCGCACGAATTCTCTTGAACATTTTTCCTCCTTCACGTCGCGTGGGTTGGAGTCGCGACCATCTATTTAAGCAGGATTTTCTCTTGCTGTCAAGATCGAGAGATAAAAAAGTGAGGGGCAACGCCGAAGCGCTGCCCCTCTGGCTCGCGAGCCGTCGCGGCCTTACGGACCGCGCGACCTGTGGACGGGAGAGTTCCCACTCCCTTCCTCAGGTCCCCCCTGCACGAAGCAGGATTATCCATTTTTTATCGCATCATCCAAAAATTGTCAAGCATTATTGACAGAGCGTTTATTTTATGGTGTACTTCGCATCAGGAGGTTTCACTTGTACAACGCGGATGGTAGGAAGATCGTTTTCGATGGCGCCCACCTTACCTTCACTGTCGCGTGGACCGGCGAGCAGTTCGCTTGCCACATCAGGTTCGTCGCTGGCAAGGATCGTCATGGCCGTCACACGAAGGGGGTCAGGATCCTAGGTGCAGAAGGCAGCACGTTTCCGTCGGGCGCGCTGCTCAGGGGCGCGCAGGGCGAGACGTTCAGGCCTGGCGACGACTACGTGCTTCCCAAGCAGCACAATCCTTGCTCCTTCGTGAGCAAAGACGGCGCGTCCTACGACCTTTTCAAGGTTGAGCTCGTCGATCAAGGTGAGGACGGTCACGCCATGCACAACACCGCAGGTGGCGTGCTCTACTTCCACGATCCCGACGCCATCCCGCCGGAGCTCGGTGGCAGGGGTCTCTTGAAGGAGGATCCGAACCGCAACCTCGAGTCGGCGTAGTTCGGCAAAAAAATCGAAAAGGCCAGCAAGACACTTCTGTCGAGCTGGCCTCTTTTTTATGCCCCGTCTTCTTTAATTGCCCCCTCCTCGCTCTGCGAGGAGGGGTTGGGGAGGAGTACATTATATTCAAAATACCGCTCACAGTGAGCGGTATTTCTTGCCTCACGGCCTCGCGTCTGAGAGAATGATGTTACGCCTTCGCGGCGATCTTCGCCCTGAGCGCCTTCGTCATCGTCTTCAAACAGCGCGTGCAGAGTTTCATGGTTTGGCCACCGATGCGCCTCGACTGGAGGTTGGCGAACTGCTCCCGTTTGGTCGCGATGTTCGAGTGGCTGCGGGAGTTGCCTCGGTTCGATCCGCGGCTGCAGCGATCGCAAATTCGTGCCATAACAGTCTGATCTAAATCGTTAAGTGGACGCACTATAGCATCGGCTCGCGTCTTTTGCAAGGGCAATGAACACCATCCTCCAAATCATCCTCGGTCTCGGCGCAATGCTCGTCGCGCTCACCATACATGAGTACTGTCACGGTCTCGCCGCGTTTCTTATGGGCGACGAAACCGCAAAGCGCGCCGGCCGCCTCACCCTCAACCCTGCCGCACACATCGATCCGATCGGCACTATTTTGATCCCACTCCTCGGTGCGATCTCCGGCGTGCCAATTTTCGGCTGGGCGAAACCGGTACCCTACAATCCACACAATCTCAAGTATCGTAAGTGGGGGCCAGCGCTCGTGGCGTTCGCGGGTCCTGGTTCGAATTTCGTGTTCGCGATTCTTGCACTGATCGGTCTGAAACTTTCGCTCACGGTTTTCGGACTCGGGCAAAACAATCTGCTCGTGATTTTCCTCTTCCTGCTCGTCTCGATCAACGTCGTGCTCGGCGTGTTTAATTTCATTCCCATCCCACCGCTCGACGGCTCAAACATGATCAGCGTCTTCCTCGATCACCCCAAATACCGCGCGGTCCGTTTCTGGCTCGAAACCAAAGGCCCGATGTTCCTGATGATTTTCATCATGCTCGATTTTTACACCCTCCACATCCTCGGAACGATTTTCGGCGCCGCGATCAATTTCACCTTTTCTCTCGCGGGGCTTTGAGACTTGACAAAAGCCTTATTTTGTGGTATTGTTTGAGGTCAAAAAATGACCCGCTGGCGCGGTCCGCCAGATTTTTCCAATGTAAGGAGGAGAGATGATTCGTCAGGATATGTTCAAATGGGCGACGACCCTGTCGGAGCCCGACCTCGAGACGTTGATCAACGACTTGCGGAACGAGCTCGAGGCTCGCCGACTCCACCCGCCGCGCTCCTTCCGGATGACGATCCAGGCAGATCCCACCGGGGCAAACCCGCACAAGATCAACATCATCAAGGCGATTCGTGTGCACACGGGGTGGAATCTTCCCGACGCAGCGAAGCTCCTCCAGACCGGTGGGCAGATCGAGTTCCTTGCGAGACACAGGGACATCGCCGAGCTCAAGGATCTCTCCAGCTGCACCATCGAGGAGCTCCCGGATCAGGTGCCGGCGTCGGCCACGATCTGACGCTCAGACGTCTCACGTGCGCACCCATGAAACAGCGCTGTTTCATGGGTGCGCCTTTTGTTATTCTCATAATGTTTTGATGGGGTCAGGTCTTGGGATGTGCACGCTTGTCCACATGTGGGTAACTGTGCACATCCCAAGACCTGACCCCCATCGCCTTGACGCTCCAAAACCCCCGTGGTAATCTGCGCACATTCGCATTGCGCGACATTCTTATATATAAATGAGCGTTGCAGCCACGGTATGCCAACGATGAACCAACTTCTCCGCAGCGGTAGGAAAACCAACAAGGCGAAATCCAAGTCGCCTGCGCTCCAGTTCACGCTGGACACGCTCCACCGCAAGCGGACCTATCTTCAGCGCGGCACATCGTTTAAGCGCGGTGTGTGTGTGAAGGTCACGACCATGACCCCGAAGAAACCGAACTCAGCGCTCCGAAAAATCGCGCGTGTCCGCCTCTCGAATGGCATGGAAGTCACCGCCTACATCCCGGGCGTTGGCCACAATCTCCAGGAGCACTCGATCGTGATGATTCGCGGCGGCAGGGTGAAGGATCTCCCAGGTGTGCGCTACCACATCGTTCGTGGTGTGTACGACGCACAGGGAGTCGAAGGTCGCCGTGGCGGCCGCTCGCTCTACGGGCAGAAACGGCCGAAGAAATGATCAGCAATTCATTTGCGCTGATCATCCTGGGGGACGGTCGCTATGCGACCGGCAACCCGGGATCCATAAAACTTTTTCAATAAACTATGCGAGGTAAGCAAGCTCCAAAACGCGAGATCCAGCTCGATCCGAAATATCGGAACGCGGTGATCGCCAAATTCATCAACTACGTCATGCGTGACGGCAAGAAAACGACGGCACAAAAAATTGTGTTCGGCGCTTTCGACATCATCGCAGAAAAAACAAAGGAAGATCCGCTCGATGTTTTTGATAAAGCGATGAAGAACGTACAGCCTGCAGTTGAAGTAAAATCCAAGCGTGTCGGTGGCGCCAACTACCAGATTCCGATTCAGGTTCGTGGCGAGCGCCGCGTTGCACTCGGATTCCGCTGGGTGATCGCCGCTGCTGACGCAAAGAAGGGCCGTTCGATGGCGGAGAAACTCGCCGCAGAACTGATCGCTGCTGCAAACAACGAAGGCGACGCAGTGAAGAAGAAGATGGATGTGCATCGCATGGCGGACGCGAATCGCGCTTTTGCGCATTTTGCACGTTAACCTACCATTGTCATTCCGGAAGCCGCCGTGTGGCGGCTATCCGGAATCCAGAAACGTAAAAAATTTAACATGATATCGTTTGGCTTTTTTATTCTGGATTCCGGGTCAAGCCCGGAATGACAGGAGACCTTATGCCCAGAAAATTTCCCCTAGATAAATTCCGCAACCTCGGCATCATCGCGCACATCGACGCGGGCAAGACAACGGTCTCCGAGCGCGTCCTTTTT
>SXGR01586539.1_pt1 | contig 29193 bp, 23 predicted proteins | sample 3174711 | NCBI WGS metagenome assembly SXGR01 (sample SAMN11356860, study PRJNA531348) | freshwater metagenome | isolation source: freshwater sample F1-60 | place: China: Fuxian Lake, Yuxi | collected 2017-12-25 | reverse complement strand
GTGCTGGAGGCCGTGTTAACCGTAATTGGTGGCGAGTCCGCGCAAGCGGTTCCGACCCCGATCAGGAGATTGCCCAACTTTTTCCACCCTCCGGGCCGCCGCGGCGCTAATCACATTCCGACGATGGCAGAACCTCCACAGGATGCGTATGTGGTAATCACATACAGCAAGTACTAAGCAGTGGGCTGTTTCTCAGGAGCGACGCATAGAGGACGGAGGATTTGGCCGAGGCCCCTCACTTCTTGCCGAAGGGTGCGCCTAAATCTGTGCAAAGCCGCAGGCCCGCCTGCTCGGCATGGTAGCGGACGAGGTCACGAGGCCGGTCGCGCCCGGAAACGTGACGGCCCCGGCCTCCTCACGTCGTCCGCTACCCGTTTCTCAAACTGCGTCGGCCCAATTTTGGGGAAACCGTTGGCAAAAAGTTTTTTTATTTTTCATGTCTCTTCGGGTCTTTTTGTGGCCAACTTGTTTCCCGATGCTCGCTGTCACCGATCTCACCAAGTCGTTTGTATCACCCGAAGGGACCCGGGTGGAGATCGTGAGCGTCAAAGCGTTCGCGCTCGCGGCGGGAGAACAGGTGGCGCTGCGCGGAGAAAGCGGCTCGGGGAAAACGACATTTCTGCACTTAATTGCCGGCATTCTCGCGGCGGATAGCGGGCGCGTGATGCTCGACGGCGCGGAGATGACTGCGTTGGGCGAGGCGGGCCGCGACAAGCTGCGGGCCGGGAAAATCGGCTATGTGTTTCAGACGTTTAATTTGCTTCAGGGTTTTTCGGTGTTGGAAAACGTCGTGCTCGGTATGAGTTTTGGTCCGCGCGGGGCGGACCGCGCGCACGCGAAGGACGTGTTGGCACGGGTGGGGTTGGGTCACCGCCTGGATCATTTTCCACGCCAGCTTTCGACGGGACAACAGCAGCGCGTGGCGGTGGCGCGGGCCCTCGCGAACCGGCCGAAGCTGGTGCTCGCGGATGAGCCGACGGGGAATCTGGACAAGAAGAGTGGGCGCGAGGCGTTGGCGTTGATCCGCGAGGTGTGTCGCGAAAACGGGGCCGCATTGTTGCTCGTGAGTCATGACGAAGAAGTGCTCGCCCAGTTTGAAACGCGGCTGGATTTCGGAGCGCTCACTGAAGCGGGGAAGCGGGCGTCGCCAATGAACGCGACGGGGGAGTCGCCTCCCCAGCAGAACCAACAAAACCAGAAAGGCGGCGCAGCATGACCTTGCCCCTCATCATCTATCGTTCGCTGCGGCAGCATGCGCTCTCGACGATCATCACGGCGGGGAGCATTGCGCTCGCGTGCGGGCTGCTCATGTGCGTGTGGATGGTAAAGACGCAGTCGCAGACCGCGTTTACCCAGACGACGACGGGGTTCGATGCCGTGCTCGGTGCGCGCGGGGCGAAGCTGCAGCTCGTGTTGAACGCGATTTTCCATCTCGAAGCCTCCCAGGGCAATCTGGCCTGGGCTGACTACGAAGGTATCAAGCGTCATCCCGCAGTGAAGACGGCGATTCCGATCGCGGTGGGTGATAACCTGCGCGGCTACCGGATTGTCGGCACGTTGCCGGAGCTGTTCGAGAAGGTGGAGTTCGCCCCGGGGAAGAAATTTTTGGTCGCGCTGGGCGGGAAATTTTTCGGCAGCGCGCCCGACGCCCGCGAGGCGGTCGCCGGAGCGTTTGCGGCGCAAAAGCTCGGGCTGAAGGTCGGCGACACGTTCAAGCCCTTTCACGGACTGGCCTTCGACGAAAAAAATCAACACGAGGAAGTCTTCACGGTGGTCGGCATCATGGCATCGACGAATACGCCGGTCGACCGGGTGATTTGGATTCCCTTGAAAGGGGTGCAGACGATGAGTGGGCACGACGCGAAGGCGGCGACCGACGTGAGTGCGGTGTTGATCCAGCTGCGCGCCGCGAGCGCGGGCTTCATGCTCGACATGATGTACAACAAGCAGGGCAACCGGCTGACGCTGGCCTATCCGGTGGGCGCGATTATTGCGGAGCTGTTCGGGAAAATCGCCTGGTTCGACCAAGTGCTCACGCTCGTGGCCTATCTGGTCGCGCTCGTCGCAGCGGGTTCCGTGCTCGCCAGCATTTACAACTCGATGAGCGCGCGCCGGCGCGACCTGGCGATCTTGCGTGCCCTCGGGGCGCGTCGCCGGATGATTTTTGGTGCGGTTGTCGCGGAAGCAGCGTGCATCGGTGTGCTCGGGGCAGTGGTGGGCTATGCCGTCTATTTTGGTCTGCTCACGGGCGTTGCTGAGGTCATCCGGGCGCAGACCGGCGTGGTGCTGGAGGTCGGCGCGAAGCATGCGGTGCTGTGGATTTGCCCGCTGGCCATGATCGGCCTTTGCGCGCTCGGTGGTGTCGTGCCGGCGATCAAGGCGTATCGGACGCCGGTGGCGGAGACCTTGGCGCCGACCTCGTAGCGGACGGCGTGACCGGGAAAAGATGTTTTTGACGAACGCAAACCGGCGCTTAGCTTTTCTGTTATCATGAAAATTCCCCGTCTCTTGCTTTCGGTGATTGGTGTGACGGCTCTGAGTAGTGGGCTGGCGGTCCGGGCGGAGGAGGCGAAGCCGGCAGGGGTGCCTGCGGTGGTGGCCCCGGAAAAACTCGCGGAGCCGGGGCTCGATAACGGTTACCTGAAGCTCGGATTCGAACAACTCGCTTCGTTTGGATTCACGCCCCCGGCGTTTGATCCGACGGCCGATGCCAAGGCGGTGCCGCCGACGGGCGAAGAGCAGATCCCGGCGGCCGTCAAAGCATGGAACGGAAAGAAAGCGGTCGTCACCGGTTTTATGGTACCCGTAAAAATGGAGAAAGGGCTCGTGACCGAACTGCTCCTCATGCGGAACACGATGGCGTGTTGCTACGGCTCGGTGCCCAACATGAACGAGTGGGTCGTGATCAAAATGCAGAAAGGTGTGCAGCCGTTGATGGATGTACCGGTGTCATTTTATGGTTCGCTGAAAGTCGGTGCGATGTTCGAGAACGGCTACATGACCGGCCTCTACGAACTCGACGGCGAGAAGATGGCTGAAGTGAAGGAGTGAGCGCGTTGGGGGCGGCGCTGCATTGAGCGCGAGGGAGCTCACCGGCGATCCGCCCATTCTCTTCGAAGGAGGCTCAACATCACTTGTCGTTGTGCAGGAACTTCAGGTCAGGATCCTGAGACCAGGGATTTTCGCTGTGTTCCGATTTCGGCTCTGCGGTGCAAAAGGCGGCGTGCGAACAAACTGAAGACGCGGCTTTCTCCGGGGTCGTCCGGTCGTTCATCCGAAAAGGCGGTTTCTGCGGCAGGCAAAGTGACCGAGTAATCCTCGGCGGACTCGCCGCCGAGGCTCATTCTGATGCGCGTTCAAGATGAGACGAACATCGGTTTTTTGTAGGAGCCTGCTTGCGGGCGATTGTACATTTCACCGACTGACCACGTCCGGGGTCGCCCGCAAGCAGGCTCCTAACTCCGGGCAAATGAGTCCAATATTGGAAGCAAATGGGAATCAGCGCGCGATGTCGCTTTGCGAGAGGGCTCGAAAACCGCGCTGAGTGAGTGCCTGCGCGGCGACGTCGGGGTCCTCGGCGTTGATCGCGAGGGCAGATTTACCCTCGGGGCGCTTGATGAAACTGTAGACGTAGTGGACGTTGATCTCGGCTTCGTAGAGCGCGGCGAGCACGCCCTTGAGTTCGGATTCGTCGGTGATTTCGACGGCGAGCACGTCGCACTCGGTGTAGGGAAAATCATTGTTCACCATCAGCTCGCGGGCCTTGTCCGGGTCATCGACGATCACGCGCACGATCGCGCTGTCGGTCGTGTCGAGCACGGTCATCGCCACGACATGGACGTCGTTATCTTTGAGGAGCGCGGTGAGATCAAAGAGGCGACCAACCCGGTTCTCACAGAAGACGGAGAACTGTTTCACGGGATTGGCGGACGAGGTGCTGATTTGCGCGGCCATACCGACGGAAATTGGCGGACGAGGGAGGTGCGGTCAATTGCGGGCTCGCGGCGGAGCAGGGTTGTTACCTTGCTGGTGTGGATGCCTGCCGAAGTGCCGAGCCATTATGCCGCCACTCAGCGCCGCGCAAACGCGAGCGCGAGGCTGGTGCTGCGCGGCATCGCACTGAATGCCGTGCTCGCGGCCGTAAAATTCGCGGGCGGGATTTTCGGTCATACTTACGCGCTGATCGCTGACGGGGCAGAATCGATGCTGGATATTCTCTCCTCGTTGTTGGTCTGGGCGGGCTTTCGGGTCGCCGCGAAACCACCCGATGCGGAACACCCCTACGGTCACGGCAAAGCGGAGCCGTTGGCCGCGTTGGCGGTCGCGGTGTTTGTGTTCTTCATGGCTGGCTGGATCGCGGTGCACGCGGTCCGTGAAATTATTACGCCGCACGAGGCGCCGGCTTGGTGGACGCTGGTGCTGCTGGCGGGCGTCATTGTCGCGAAGATGGGGTTTTCGCGCCGGATGGGTGCGGCGGGTGAGGAAGTCGGCAGCACCGCGTTGGGCGTCGAGGCGTTGCACCACTACTCGGATGCGCTGACTTCGGCGGCGGCTTTTGTGGGAATCAGTATCGCGCTGTGGGGTGGCCCAGGGTGGGAGACGGCTGACGATTGGGCGGCGTTGTTTGCGTGCGTGATCATCGCGTTCAACGGCGTCACGATGGTCGGCAAGGCGCTGGGCGACGTGATGGATTCGGCCGCGCCGACGGATTTCGAGAACGAAGTGCGGGCGATTGCCCTCGCCGTGGCGGGCGTGCGTGCGCTCGACAAATGTCGCGTACGCAAGAGCGGGCTGAGCCACCTTGTGGACATCCACGTGTGCGTTGACGGCGAGCTCACGGTGCACGCGGGCCACACGATCGCGCACGCGGTGAAGGATGCGTTGCTCGCGTCCGGGCCGCACGCGATCAGCGATGTGACGGTACACATCGAGCCGACGAAGTGAACCGGCAGCGTCCGGGCGTCGTCCCTGAGAAACGACTCGCCGCCTCGGAGTCATGGTGACACGTTTTGTGTCGATCCACCCCTGCCATGCCCCCTTACCTGTTCGTTGCCATTGTGCTCGCCGCTGCTTTTGCCCCGCTTGCCCACCTCCACGCCGCCGAGTTGCCCACCGGCACGATCGTGGGACGTATCTTCCAATCTGCTACCGGCGCGAACCTCGAACGGGCGCGGCTCACCGTCGACGGCACACTGCTGGAGGCGTTCACCGACGCGGACGGCCGTTTCATGTTGAGCCACGTGCCGACCGGGCCCGCGCGGCTGCGCGTCTTCTATACCGGCCTCGCGCCGACGGTGCAGCCGGTGACGATCGAGGCGGGCCGCACCGCGCTGATTGAGATTCCGCTCTCGGCACTCGCGCGATCGGCGGACGCCGGCGCGCCGGTGAAGCTCGACGCGTTCGTGGTCGGCGATTCGCGCGAGATGAGCGGCACCGCCATCGCGATCAACGAGCAACGCTTCGCTCCCAACCTGCGCAGCGTGGTCTCGACCGACGAGTTTGGCGACGTGCCTGACGGCAACGTCGCGGAGTTCATCAAGTTCCTCCCGGGTGTGAGTGTGAATAGCGCGCGCGAACTCTCGATCAACGGCGTGCCCTCCGCCTACGTGCCGATTTCCATCAACGGCTTTAGTGTGGCGAGCCCCATCGGCAGCGGCGGCGACGGCAGCACGGGCCGCAGCAACTCCATGGACGTTTTTACCACGAGCAATATCTCGCGGATCGAGGTGTCGTTTTCGCCGACCCCGGACACCGAGGGCGCGGCCCTCGCGGGCTCCGTCAACATGGTGCCGAGATCCGCTTTCGAGCGTGCGCGTCCGTCGGTCACTGCGAGCACGTTCGTTTCGCTGCTGAACAACGGCCGCGATCTCCGTCAACCCGCGGCGTTTCAAAAATATTTTCCGGGCCTCGACGTCTCGGTGATCGCCCCGCTGAGCAAGGTCTGGGGCTTCACCCTCTCGGGCGGCTATTCGACGCGCATGACTGACACGCCGGTGATCCAGAATGTCTGGCGCGGCGCGAATACCGCCACCAACGGAGCAGCCTATCCCGTCACCACGCCCGATGCGCCCTATCTTTCCGGCCACGTCGTGCAGAGTAACGGCCGTGAAACGACGCGCAGCTCGCTCGCGGCGTCGGTCGACTGGAAAATCGGGAACCACGACCGCCTTTCCTTTGGGCTCCAGTATTCCACGTTCGCTGTGATGCTCGACAACGCCGGGCTCACCTTCGACGCGGTCCGCGTGCTGCCCGGACAATTCTCGATCACCAACACCCGCGGCGCTGCGGGCGCTGGCACGCTCCAAGTGGTCACCACGCGGAGTCTCCGCATCAACTGGACTTATCTCCCTTCACTGACGTGGCGCCACGATGGACGGGTGTGGAAGGCCGACGCCGGCCTCGGCCTGTCTCGCTCCCGCAATCGTACGCGCAGCGTCGAGGGCGGCCTCTTCGGCACCGCCACCATGCGCCGCACGGGCGTCACCGTTTCGTTGCTCGACGTCGGTGTCTGGCGCCCGCGCGAAATTTCCGTCACCGACGGCACGACCGGTGCGCCCGTCGATCCTTTTTCGATTGCGAGCTACGCGGTCACTGCCGCGGTAGGTTCGATGCGCGCGACCGACGACACGCGCCACAACGCCTACGCCAACGCCCGTCGCGAATTTACCGGCACCGTCCCGCTTGTGCTCAAGGCCGGTCTCGACGTACGCAATGCGCGACGCGACGGCCGTGGCTTCACCGACAACTACACGTTTCTCGGGCGTGACGGCGTCGCGAGTTCCACGCCAGGCGCGGGCGACGACGGTGCGGTGGTCTTCGTGCGCGGCGACTTCAGCGAGCGTCGCCAGGTAAACGGCTTTCCCCGCGTGCACGGTCTCTCCAACGCCAGTCTTTACGAGCACCTCCAAGCGAACCCCGCGCAGTTCGGCGCCCCCAATGCGAACACGCGTTATCGCTCGCTTGTGGGGCTCTCCAACGTCGCCGACGAACTCATCTCCTCCGCCTATCTGCGCGCCGATCTCTCGCTGCTGCAAAACCGCCTCAAGCTCGTCACCGGCCTGCGCGCCGAACAGACCAACATCGCCGCCGCTGGTCCGCTCACCGATCCTGCGCGCAATTTCCAGCGCGACGCGCGCGGTGAAGTTATCCTCGGGGCCAACCGCCGCCCGCTCCTCATCGCGACCGATGCGCTGGAGGTCTCGAAACTCACTTATCTCGACCGCGGTGCCCGTGCGGAAAAGGAATACCTGCGGCTCTTCCCCAGCCTCAACGCCAGCTACACTCTCCGCGACGACCTCGTCGCCCGAGCCGCGGTCTACCCGTCGGTGGGCCGCCCCGATTTTAGCCAATATTCCGGCGGGATCACGCTGCCGGATCCGGAGGCACTCCCGTCGCCCGCGAATCGCATCGCGGTCAATAACGTTGGAATCAAGGCGTGGAATGCGCGCACGGTCAGCGCCCGACTCGAGTATTATTTCGCCGGTGTTGGCCAGCTATCCGCCGGCGCCTTCCGCCGCGACCTCGAGAATTTCTTCGGCAATACCGTGTTCCGCGCTCCGCCCGAGTTCCTCGCGCTCTACGGCCTCGACGCCGACACCTACGGCGACTTCGACGTCGCGACGCAATACAACCTCCCCGGCACTGTGCGCATGGAAGGTATCACCGTGAACTACAAGCAAGCGCTCACGTTCCTGCCGCCGTGGGCGCGTGGCGTGCAGGTCTTCGGCAACCTCAGCGTGCAGCGCGCCCTCGGCGACACCAACGCCAACTTCACGGGCTATGTGCCCAGGACGGGCAGTTGGGGAGCGAGTCTCACGCGCGAGCGCGTCACGCTGCACGTCAACTGGAACTACCGGGGGCGCGCCCGCCGAGGCCTCGTCGCGACCGGCAACGGCATCGAGCCATCGACCTACAACTGGGGTGCCACGCGCCTCGTGACCGACGTGATCGCGGAATATCATCTCACCCGCCGCCTCACGTTCTTCGCCAACCTGCGCAATCTCTACCACGTCTCGGACGAACTGGAGATCTCCGGCCCCACTACGCCGGCCGTCGCCCGCCTGCGTCAGAGCGCCGCCGATTTCGGCTCGCTGTGGACAATGGGCGTCAAAGGAAAATTTTAGCGGTACGGTGGGCCTTGATACCACGGCCCCCCATTTCATTGCCCAATAGATTGTCCCGAGACCGGCCCGGAATGGGGGCAATGGAATGGGGGTAACGGAATGAAACGCAGATACCCAATCCACCCTCCGCAGAGTTCAGAGCAGCGGCCTTTCAATCAACCGAACCTGAATCTGCGGGAAAAATCATTTCTCTTAACGCTGCGTGGAATCTGTCAATGGCCGCGACAGAAAACAGCCCCCTGGTTCTCGCCTGACCTCCCGCACGTCCATGATTCACTTGGCTTGCGGCGGAGCCCCGCTTGGAATCGAGCCTGCGCACGACGCAGCCGGTCAGGGGTGATCACTCCTCGAGTTTTCGCGCGAGCTTCCAGCCCGCGTAGACGCCGACGATGCTGCCGACGCCGCTGAGTGCGAAACCGCCCAGCGAAAACGTTTCCAGATGGAGCGCGCCGGCGAGCAGACTGCCTCCGAGACCACCCACCGTGGTGCAGACTAGGATACAGAGTTTCATCATCGGGCAACCGTGGCGTGGTTTTCACGGTAAGGCGACGGCCTAATGGTTGTAAGTGACTAGCTTCTTCCCGCCTGCTGGATCGGGCTTTCCGGTTTACTCGCTGTCGCGGCACGCTACCGTCAACCCATCGATGCCTAAGAAAAACTCCGCCACGCCCCTCAGCACGAACAAGCACTTGCTGCGCTGGGTCGAAAAAATGGCCGAGCTGTGCAAGCCCGACGCGATCCATTGGGTTGATGGCTCGCAGGGCGAGTACAATGCCCTGTGCGCTCAGATGGTGGCCGGCGGCACATTCATTAAACTCAACCAGAAGAAGTGGCCCCATTGTTATCTCGCCCGGTCTGATCCGAATGACGTGGCCCGGGTCGAGGATCGCACTTACATCTGCGCGCTCTCCAAAGAGGCCGCGGGGCCGACGAACAATTGGGTCAATCCGTTTGAGATGCGGAAGACGCTCAAGGGGCTCTTCACGGGCTGTATGCGGGGCCGTACCATGTATGTGTTGCCGTTCAGCATGGGGCCAATCGGGTCGCCAATGTCGCAGATCGGGGTTGAGCTCACGGACTCGCCCTACGTCGTCGTCAATATGCGCATTATGGCGCGCATCGGCAAAAAAGTCTTTGAGTTGATCGACCAAAATTTTAAGCGCGTGGTGCCGTGTATCCATTCCGTCGGTGCGCCGTTGGCGCAGGGGCAGCAGGATGTCGCTTGGCCGGCCAACAAGGAAAAATACATCGTGCACTTCCCGGAGTCGCGCGAGATCTGGAGCTACGGTTCCGGGTATGGTGGCAATGCGCTCCTCGGAAAAAAATGTTTTGCGCTGCGCATCGCGTCGGCGATGGCGCGTGACGAGGGCTGGATGGCGGAGCACATGCTCATTTTGGGGGTTGAGAATCCGCAGGGGCAGAAGACCTACGTGGCGGCGGCGTTTCCCAGCGCCTGTGGCAAGACGAACTTCGCCATGCTCATTCCGCCCCCGCATTTTCAGAAACAAGGCTGGAAGGTCTGTACCGTCGGCGACGATATCGCGTGGATCAAACCCGATGCTCAAGGGCGCCTGCGCGCGATCAATCCCGAGGCTGGTTTCTTCGGCGTCGCCCCCGGCACGTCGAACCAGACCAATCCCAACGCGATGGCCTCGCTCGCGAAGAACACCATCTTCACCAATGTTGCGCTGACTCCCGGCGGGGGCGTCTGGTGGGAAGGTATGACCGCGGAGCCGCCGGCAACGGCTACCGATTGGCAGGGAAAAATCTGGACGCCTGAAATCGCGAAAGCCACCGGAGCCAAGGCCGCGCATCCGAACTCGCGGTTCACTGCGCCCGCGAAGCAATGTCCGACCATCGACGCGGATTGGGAAAATCCCGATGGCGTGCCGATCAGTGCCTTTATTTTCGGTGGCCGCCGCGCGACGACGATGCCGTTGGTCTACCAGGCCTTCAACTGGTCGTGCGGCGTCTATGTGGGCGCGACGATGGGTTCGGAGATGACCGCCGCGGCGGCCGGCACGATTGGTAAAGTGCGCCGCGACCCGATGGCGATGTTGCCGTTCTGCGGCTACAACATGGGTGATTATTTCCGCCATTGGATCAGCATGCAGCGCAAGCTCACCGAGACGCCGCGGATCTTTCACGTGAATTGGTTTCGCAAGGATGCGGACGGAAAATTTATCTGGGCCGGCTTCTCGGAAAATATGCGGGTGCTCAAATGGATCGTCGACCGCGTGCGGGCGGGTGGCCGCGCGAAAGAGACGCCCATCGGCTGGGTGCCTCGCTATCAGGACATCGATTGGACGGGGATGGATTTCCCGCAGGAGAAGTTCGACGCGTTGCAGGCCTTCGACCGCGCCGCGTGGCGCGCCGAGGTGCTCGGTCACGAGGAACTGTTCCTCGATCTGCATGCGCACCTGCCGAAGGAAATGATCTACGAGCGCGAGCTCCTGATCTGTCGCATGTAGGCGATTCGGTGGGGCACCCAGAGCGCCGCTCGATGGCGCTCTTTTTTCGTGCCAGTCGTTTCAGTTTTGCTGAACCGTCGGCGCTTTTTTTGGAGGGGAGGTCGCGGCTTGCGGAACCGTGGGGAGCCCGCATGGTTTGCGGCGAACATGCGACGTTTGCTCCTCATTTTATTTTTGGCCGGCGGGGTGAGTGCCCGCGCGGCGGTGCCGCCATTGCTGCAAGCGGCGGTGATGAAACTCGCCCAAGACACGGACCGTTGGGCCTATACCCAGACGGCCATCGAAAAGGATGGCAAGGGCAAGGCAAGGAGTGACGTGGTGGTCCGTTTTGACCCTTCGAAACCTTACGCCGAGCAATACATTCCGCTGAAGGTTGATGGGAAGGAACCCTCGGAAAGTCAGATTAAAAAATACCGTCGACAAGGTGAGAAACGCGGCGAGCGCATGGAGAAAGAGGAGATGACGGGCGTCGTTGCCACCTCTCGGCGTAAATCGGTCGGTGAGCTGATGGACTTGGATAAAGCGACCGTCGTTGAGGAGAACGAAACGATCATCACCTACGAGGTGCCGCTCAAGAAAGAGGGTAATGATCGTCTGCCGCCGGATAAGTTTTTGGTGACCGCCCGCGTCAACAAAGTGGGGGTGGCGCTCGAGAGTGTTTCGGCCAAGCTGCGGTCACCGCTGCGGGAAAAAATTGTGATCAAGGTGAGCGCGGGCGAGGGCCACATCGAATTCAAGACCGTCGATCCCAAGCACCCTCCGCAGCTTTCCGAGATTCGGGCCAACGGCTCGGGCTCGATTTTTTTTGTGCCCATCGGGCGTTCCTATGAGCTCCGCCGGGAGGACTACAAGCGGGTGAAGCCTTTTGGGGATCGCTTCGAGGTCCAAATCGGTGCGCTCAAGGCGATCGATTTTTGAGCCACTTTCGGACGATTTTCCTCAGGCGGTGGGTGAAATGTGCTGGTTAGGGACCCGCGCGAAAATCGCGCGAACCCATGCCGCTCAATCGCGAGACCATCATCACCCTCGGGAGCAAGCTTGCCCCTGCCGCGATCACGTTTGGGCGGCTGCGGACCCTTTTGCAGGATCCGAACACTGAGCTGGAGTCGATCGTTGACCTCGTGCGCCTCGCGCCCGGCGCTGACGTTTCACGTCATCCGCCTGAGCAACAGTGTGCTCTTCGGACTGCGCGAGCGGAATGATTCCCTCGAAGGCGCCGTCGGCCGCGTCGGTTTCAACGAAAGCTACCGGTTGGTCGGGCTCGCCGCGACCAATCAAGTCTGTCAGCGCGACCTCCTGATGTACCCGCCCAAGGCCAGCCGCCCCTGGGAAAACGTGATCGCGACGGCTGCGGCCTCCGAAGTGCTCGCGTTGCCCGCTTCGGCTTGGATCTGCCGGGGGAGAGCGGCCACTGGATCTGCGATCCGGCCAAGCTCGTGCTGGCCGGCGTGAGCGAATCGGATTTGGCAACGTGCGCCAGTCGCGCACGCGATCACTACGCGGCGCTCTGCGCGAGCGTGGAGTAAATTGTTGGCGGCGGCGGTGTCGCCCGCGGACGACCTACGCGCCAACGGGAGCGTCTATTCCGCAGGCGTAAAACCGCGGCGCATGACGTTTTTGACGATGAGACGAGGGAATACGAAGTTCTCCAAGTAGCCTTTGCCGCCGGCTTTCGTGCCGCCACCGCTCATGTTGAACCCCCTGAATGGGTGGCGCTCCACGATGGCACCGGTGATGGCGCGATTGAGATAGACGTTGCCGCACATCAGTTCGTGCTCCGCGCGCTCGAGTGCCCGGGGACTGCGCGAGAACAGTCCGCCGGTCAGCGCATAGTCGGTGGCATTGGCGACGGCGAATGCTTCGTCGAGATCGCGCACGCGAACGATCGCGAGCACCGGACCGAAGATTTCGTCGCGGGCGATCGTGGCGTCGGGTTTCACCTGCGTGAAAATCGTCGGCGGAACAAAGTGTCCACCGCTGGCGACGGCGGCGGGCGGAAGCTTGCCCTGCCATGCCAGCTGCGCTTCGCGTTGGCCGATGGCGATGAGACCGAGGATTTTTTCACGGGCCTCAGCGTCGATCACGGGACCGACGACCGTGCCGGGCAACGTGGGATCGCCGACGGGGGTGGCGGCTGCGGCAGAGACGAGACGGGCGACAAAGTCGTCGTAGATGTCGACGAGCACGATAAGACGGGACAGCGCCGAACATTTCTGACCCGCGAAACCGAAAGCGCTCGCGAGGGTGGCCGGGATGGCTTCGTCGAGGTCCGCGTCGCTATCGATGATGAGCGTGTTTTTTCCGCCCATCTCACAGACGACCTTTTTTGGGTTGGCTTGGCCGGGGAGCGTGCGGCCGGCGGTTTCCCAGATTTTTAAGCCGACCGCGCGTGATCCGGTGAACGCAATGAAGTCGGTGTGCGGATGCGCGACGAGCGGGGCGCCCGCTTCTTCGCCGAGGCCGGTGAGGAGGTTGACGACGCCGGGGGGCAGGCCGGCGGCGATGAAAATTTCGATCAGACGGTGCGCGATGACGGGTGTCTGCTCGGCGGGTTTCATGACGACCGTGTTACCGGTGACGACGGGCGCGACGACCATACCGCAGAGGATCGCGAGCGGAAAATTCCACGGCGCAATGACCACGCCGGTGCCGCGCGGAGTATGGCGCAGCACGCAGCGTTCGCCCGGGACGACCTGCGTGACGGTGGGGCCATTGAGCTGGTGCGCTTCGGCCGCGTAGAAGCGGCAAAAGTCGATGGCTTCGCTCACTTCACCGTCGGCCTCGAGCCAAGGCTTGCCGGCTTCGAGGATGAGGAGCGCGTTGAGCTCGTGGCGGCGCGACGCCATGAGGTCGGCGGCGCGTTCGATGAGCTGGGCGCGTTCGTCGGCGGATTTCTTGGCCCAGGCGGGTTGGGCCTGGCGGGCGGCGGCGAGAGCAAACTCGGCGTCTTCGGCGCGACAGCGAACCTGATGGCCGATGATCTCGGCAGGTTGCGCGAGGTTCGTGGACGGAATCCACTCGCGGGGTTCGCGCGTGGCGTTGGCAACGACGAAGCCGTGCCGTCGACCGAGTTTGGCGCGCTCGGTGGCGAGGGAGGTGCGGAGTTGGTCGCGCGCGGGGGCGCGGGTGAAGTCGGCGTTGGGGGCATTGCGGAAACGTAACCCGTGCGACCGATCGGCTGGCCCCGCTGCGGTAGCCACGGGGTCCAGGAGCGTCACGGGATTGGCGAGCAATTGTTCCTTGGTCGCCTCGCCCATGTTTTTGATGCGGAGAAAGCCTTCGTTACTCGTATTTTCGAGCAGACGGCGGACGAGATAGGCCATGCCCGGGAGCAGTTCACCGATAGCGCAGTATCCACGGACCCGTTGGCCGCCTGCGAGGAGGGCTCCCTTGAGTTCGTCGGCCATGCCGTAGAGCGCCTGGAACTTATAGGCGCGCGGGCCCACACCGAGGCGTTCGGCCTGCGCGATGGCGTGGGCGCAGCTGCGGACGTTGTGCGATGCGAACGCGGGCGAGATGACACCGATGTTTTCGAGGAGGAGGGAGAGCTTTAAGTAGTTGGCATCGCTCTCCGGTTTTTTTGACCAGACCGGCACGGGCCAGTCGCGTTGGAGGGCAAGGGTGGTCTCGTAGTCCCAATACGCGCCTTTCACGAGGCGGACCCCGATGCGGCGGCCGTTTTTGCGCGCCCACGCGATCAGCTCGCGGAGGTCGCTTTCACAATCGCGCAGGTAGGCCTGCAATGCGATGCCGATGGCGGGGTGAGTGCGAAATTCCGGCTCTGCGAGGATGGATTTCAAGAGCGCCAACGTGAGGTCCTTCAACTTGTAGCTCTCCATGTCGAAGTTGATGAACGCGCCGACTTTGGTGGCACGGCGGAGAATCGGGCGGAGGCGCTGCTTCAGGGCCGCGAGGGAGTTTTCGGGGTCGGCGGAGTGAACATCGGGCGTGAGCGCGGAGATTTTTACGGAGAGATTTAGGCGTGGGAGCGCCACGCCGTTTGCGCCGATATCGCTGAAGGCGCTTGCGGGCTCTTTCGCGAGCGCGGCCGCGACGGTGTTGAGCACGTCGAGATTGCGTTGCAGAAACACCTCGGCCTCGCCCTCGCTCACGACGGTTTCACCCAAGAGGTCGATCGTCGTGGCGAAGCCGAGTTTCGCGTTCTTGCGCAGCTGTTTCACGAGGTCGGCGGCGGTTTCCCCGGCGACGAATTGCGCGGCCATGGAGACGACGTTGGCTTTCACCGGACCGGCGATGAGTGCGAGGGCGAAGGCCGAGGCGGCGAGACCGACCTTCATCGCGGGATTCAGCTCCACGGCTTTGTCGCCGAGATATTTTGGGAGGTGACGGACGATTTCGGCGGAAGACGAGAGGGCAGGGAGGACGTCGACGAAACGAAAAAGCTGAGTCTTGAAGGCCGGATCCTTCATCGACCACTCCATCACGCCGGCGTAGGCGCCTTTTTTGGAAAAAATGCCAGGAGCGGGTGCGGCGTGCATCCGGCTGAAGAGGGTTTCACCGAGCTCGCGGACGCGGCGTTCGATTGCGGGGTTAGGAGGCAAAAAGGGGTGGTTGGGGGACAGGGGTTTTTGACGATATTTTTCTTCCTCGTCCAGGGGCTTGGCAAGGGAGGTTCGGACGGGTGGCCCGACTTTCGACGGGCCAAGTGGCTTGCGTCTCGGCCGGTGGGGTTGTCCGATTCGCCCCGCCGTATGGCGCTCGTCCTTGCCCATCGTTGTCCCCGGATTTTCGGGTTTCTCCACCGGTTGGCGGCGTGGCGGTGGTCGGTCGTGCTGCGGCTAGAAAATTTCTGTAACTTTGCTGCGCCGGCGGAGGTTCTGGGGTCGAACGATGAAACTCCATTGCAAAGACCATCCTCGGGACTAATCCCCCCGGCCGACTTCACGACGTTTATGCGCGCTTATCAGGACATGGTTTTCTCCACCGCCGCCCGGATCACTGGCAACGAGACGCAGGCGGAGGATATTTCCCAGGAAGTGTTCCTGAAGGCACACGCACACTTCGACAACCTCCGCACCAGCCCGACTGCGGGCGGCTGGCTCAAGACCGTCGCCACCAATCTCTCCCTCAACCACCTCACGCGCTATCGCAACCGCTGGAAATTTTTCTCCGAGCTCAAACGCGATGACGCCGAGAGCGATGCGCCCGAGGTTGAATTCGCCGCGCCCGACACCTTTTTCTCCGGTGTCGACGCCGACGAACGCCGCGAGTGGGTCGAACGTGCGCTCGAGAATCTTCCCGCCCACCAACGCGTGCCGTTGGTCCTCTATCATTTCGAAGACCTGCCCTACGACGAGATCGCCGCGAAGCTCGGCGTCTCCTTGGCCAAAGTGAAAACCGATATCCTCCGCGCCCGCACCGCGCTCGCGAAGATCCTCCAGCGCGGCGGCACCGCGCGCGAAACCCTGGAAACCTGAACCGACGTGCCATGAATCTTCCTCCCGAAAATCACTCCGAAAAACTCGAGCGCGCCATCCACCAAGCGTTGCGCGCCCTGCCGCCGCGCCGCGCGCCGCGCTCGCTGGAGACGCGCGTCTTCGCCGAGCTCGAGCACCGCGCCGCGCTCTCGTGGTGGCGTCAGAGTTTTGCGCACTGGCCGCTCCCGGCCCGCGCGATGGTCCTTCTCGCGGCGGTCGCGCTCGTAAAGCTCACCCTCACGGTGGCCGTTTGGGTGATGGCCGGCTTCGACTCCGCCGCTTTCGTGGCCGCCTTCTCGACGCCCGTCTCCTGGGCTCAGGGCGGCATCTCCATGGTCCGCGGCATCGCGGATTTTTCCGCCATCCTATGCCGTAACATTCCGCCGCTCTGGCTCTACGGCACCGTCGCCTTCGTGGCGGCGATGTATGCCGCGCTCTTCGGTCTCGGCGCCGCCGCCTACCGCACGCTCTACGTGAGCCGCTAAACCTCAACCTGCCCGTTCCCATGCACGCTCTCACTCTCCCGGCCATGAAGCCTTCCTTTCGTTCCCTCTTTGTCGGCGTCGCCGTCGCGTTCTTTTTTAACCTGACGCTCGCCGCGCTCGCCCAGGAAAAACCGGCCGCACCTCCCGCCGAGGCTCCGCCCGTGGCCGAGCCCGTCAAAGTGTCATCACCCGACGCTGCACCCGCAGTCCCCGCCCTTCCTCGGTTGCCCGCGCTCCGGCGGCTCGACGAGCCTGCTGCCGTGCTGGCCGTTGACGAGGTTCCCGCGCCGACCAAGGGAAAAAAGTCCCGGTCGCCGCAATCCAAGGAGCGGGCCGAAGCGTTGAAGCAGCGCGCATTGGACCGGACCGCACGGGCCGAGTCCCGCTCCGGCGAGGCCGTCGTCAGCGTGTTTTCTGACTCCGTTCTGGAAGAGAACAAGAAGGCCGATGCCGTCGTCGCGATTTTCGGCAATGCCAGTTCGGCCGGTGAAGTGGTCGATGCCGTCGTATCCGTCTTTGGCGACAACCGCGTGGCCGGTCCGGTCGGCGCGGCCGTCGTGGCCGTGTTCGGCAATAGCTACGTTAACAGCACCGTCAAAGAGGGCGTCGTCGTAGTTTTCGGTGATCTCGAACTCGGGCCAGACGCGCGGATCGACGGCAAGGTCGTGTGCATCGGCGGCTCGATCAAACGCGACGGTGCGGCGGTGATCAAAGGTCACGTCCAAAATATTGTTTCCACCCAAGTCGTGTGGCTCCGGGCCTGGTTGAGCGAGTGTTTCCTGAGAGCGCGCCCGCTCGCGTTTGCCCCTAACCTCGGCTGGGCGTGGACGATCGCCTTCTCCTTTTTGGCCTTCTACACTCTGGCCGCGCTGATTTTCCGCACGGGAGTCGAGAAGTGCCTCACGACGCTCGAAACACGCCCCGGCTTCTCCGTGCTCACAGCATTGCTCACCACTTTGATCACGCCGGTGCTGACGGTGCTGCTCGTGTTGACCGGGGTGGGGATCATCGGCGTGCCCTTTATCGGCGCGGGGATGTTGTGTGCGACACTCTTCGGTGTCGTCGTGATTTTGGCTTGGATTGGCCGGCGCATCACGGGTGTCTTTGGTGACGGTTCGCTCAACCACGTCGCCTTCGCGGTGATTTTCGGCGGTCTGATCGTCCTCGGCCTCTACACGGTGCCCGTACTCGGTTTCCTCGTCTTCAAACTGATTGGCTGGATCGGCATGGGTGCCGTTATCTACACGATTGTGCTCGGGATTAAGCGGGAGAGAGCGACCACGCCACCGCCGTCCGCCGGCTCAGCGGCTTCGTCGTTTGGCCCGGACTCGCCGGCGCCTGCACCGGCGTCCGCCGATGCTCCGGCCGCGTCCATGATGTCGAGTGGTTTCGGCGCCGTGAGCAGCGGATTTGTCGGATCGGGAGTTCCTGCCTCCTTGCCGATCGATGTCGTGGCGTCTGAGGTGCCTGGCGCGGGTTTCACGACTGCGGCCGGCGTGCCGCCGGTGATGCCACCGCCGGTGCAGGCACCGGCCCCCGCTTACCTCCCTCCTCGGCCACGGGCGATGTCGGCCATTTCGGCGGCGACGCTTCCGCGGGCGGGGTTTTGGATTCGCATGGGTGCGATGCTGCTCGACGCCGTGTTGATCGGGATGGTGGTCGGGCTGACGTCCAGTGTGTTCCCGCGCTTCATGCAAATCGATCATGGCCCGGGTGGCCTGTTCGTCGCCTTGGCGATTTACGGGGCCGTGATGTGGAAGACCAAAGGCACGACGATCGGTGGCATCGTCTGCGGCTTAAAAGTCGTGCGCCTGGATGATCGCGAAATCGACTGGCCCACGGCTGCCGTGCGGGCCCTGAGTTGTTTCCTCTCGCTGATCGTGGGCGGCCTTGGCTTTATTTGGGTGGTCTTCGATGCCGATCGCCAGTCGTGGCACGACAAGATCGCGGGCACGACGGTGGTGCGGGTGCCGAAGGGCGGGTCGTTGCTCTGAGGTGGCGTCGGGCTGGTTTGGTAACAAGTGGATCGCTGTTGCGCTGTCGGCGAGCACCTTGGGCTGGTGGGCGGTAGGTAGGGTCTCGATAGTGGCGATGATGGTTTACGCAGTCAGGGTGGCGGGCAGGTTTGTTGAGGGTGACGGAGCGTGCGCCGGCGAAACTTGGAAACACGCGCGGCTCGGAGGGTGGGCTGGCGGGGCGCATCGGCCGGTTGGCGGTGCGGGCGGAGGCGCGCTTTCCCAAGCGCCCGGTTTGAGGGGCGGCGGTCAGTCGGCGGTTGGGAAACTGCCGTTCCGTTACGGACGTGCGCTTACGGCGTCAGCGTAAGCGTGTGCGCAGTTTTTCCGGGGAGGAAGGGCGTGGGGTCGCCGCGTTCCCAACTTTCGTGGCCAGCGCGGTAGAAGGGCGAAAGCGGGTGGCCGCTTTGGCCACCGGGCATGTGATAGAGGCCCTCAGCTTCGCGGCCGGGCGAGACCACCATTCTCATGCTGGCGCCGTGCCGGGGGCTTTGCACGCGGGGCACGTCGTGGTCGCCGGGCAGCGCGGTAGCGGGGAAGTTCAGCCAGCGGGTGAGAAAGGCGGGCAGGGAGAGGCTGAAGGGGTGGCGGACGCGGAGAACGTTTTGCTGGCTCCACGTGGCGCGGGCGAGCGGCGTGCTGGATTTCTCGATACTGGTGACGACATCGTCGGCGGCGGCGGCGAGCACGGCGTCCCACGTCGGGAACGCGGGGTTGAGCAGGTGGGCGGGTTTTTCATGCAGCATCCTCCACAGGGCACTTTCCAAGTGCAGTTTTCGCCAATTGAAAGCCGGGCCGGTGTCGATGCACGGATCAAAGATGGCGGGGAAGATGCGACGGTAAACGGCTTCGCGAAAATCGCGCACGAGGCGGTAGCTCACGGAATCAAGGCTGGCGCGGCCTGCCCAGTTTTCAACAAGGCCGCGGAGCTCGGTGCGGGATTTTTTCTCGGCGGTGGCGGTGGGCGTGAGCGTCTCGACGAGGAGCTTTTGCCAGGGCGCGAGGAAGAGCGCGCGGTCGTCGAGTTGGATGGCGAGGAGGTCCTTGGGCGTGGCGCGTTCGAGCGGGGTGAGGGCGTCGCGGATTTGGGCGGCACGGGCAGGGCGGGCGTAACCGCCGTCGCCGAGGGTAGCCAAGGACGGGCCGCCGATCTGGCGTTGGTTCGCGGACCAGAGTCGCCCGGACGAGCTGAGGATTTCGGCGGGGTTTCCCGTGGGCTTGGTGGTGACGACAGGGTAGTCGTCCGGCGCTAGAAAACCGTCCCAGCGGCGGTCACCGAAGGACCAGTTGGTGGGCACGCGGCCGTCGTAGCCGACGCGCCGGGGAAGGGCGCCGGCGACCGTCCACGCGATGTCACCCGCGCGATCGGCGACGAGGAAATTTTGCGCAGGGATGCCTGACCGGTGGGCGATGGCGACGGCTGCGGGGACGGTGGTGGCGTCCTCGAGGCCGAAAAACGTGAAGTTGGTCGCCGCGGGCTCGTGCGCAGTCCAGCGATGGATGACGGGACGTTTTTTTTCGTTCTTGGTCACGATGGGGCCCCAGATCGTCCATTCGTAGTCGGCGGTCACGGCGTCGGAATCTTTGACGAGAATGGTTTCGCGGCGTTTTTCGATTTCGAGGAGTTCGTCGTGGCCGGGCGCGGTGTAGAGTCGCGGTGAGATGGCGTTAACTTGGAGAACGATGAGGTCGCCGATGTCCGCATTGGCGACGGTGAGGCCCCACGCGATGTGGCCGTTGCTGCCGATGACGACGGCGAAGATTCCGGGCAGGGTGACGCCGGTGATCCGATGAAGTGGAGTGTTGAGTGCTGAGGGTTGAGAGTCGGGAACCGCTGGAGGGGCGGCCCACTCGAGTGAGGCGCGAAACCAGATATTGGGTACGCCGTGGTCGAGGTGGGGATCGTTCGCGATGAGGGCGGCTCCGCTGGCGGTGTGCGCGCCGGAAAGGGCAAACGCGTTGGAACCGAGCACGGCCTCGGGATCGCGGAGCGGGAAGGGAAAACGCGAGGCGACGTCAGAGGCCGGGAACGCGGAGGGTGCGTTGACCGGGAGACGTGGGTCGCGCGAGGAAAGGGGCTTGGGGCGTTTGCGGAGATCGATGAGCTGCGGGCCGGGCAGGGGGGCAACCGGTGCGGTGGTGCCGTCGAGCGCGGCGTCGGCGGGGGTCAACGCAGGGGCGAAGAAGGCGACGGCTTCGTCGCCGAGTTTATCGCGGAGCGTCATGAGCGTTTGCTCGTGCAGGCCGACTTCGTCCTGCAAATCGAGGGTCATCGCGTAGACGACCAGAATACTGTCCTCGGGTCGCCAGGGTTGCGGCGTGGTGCGCAGGACGAGATATTCGAAAGGTTTGTCGCCGAGTGCGGCGAGGCCGGCGTTGACGCCCGCTGTATAGGCGTCGAGTTGCGTGCGCTCGGCGGGCGGGAGTTGGGCGAGCACGCGTTGGGCGAGTTTGCGAAAGCCGTGCATCCGCGTGGCGCGGTCGCGGGGGAGGGCGGCCTTGCCGAAGAGTTCGGCGAGTTCTCCCGCCGAGCTGCGGCGGAGGAGATCCATTTGAAAGAAACGCTCCTGCGCGTGCAGCCAACCGAGGGCGCGGGAGAGGTCGGCGCGGGTCTGGCCGCGGAGTGTGGGCACGCCCTGCGCATCGCGTTCAATGGTCACGGGCGCGCCCAAGCCGGTAACAGTCGTGGCGCCATCGAGGCGGGGAAGGCTCGCGCGGACACGGAAATAGAACCCGCCCGCCGCGAGGGACCCGATCAGCAGCAGGACGCTGAGGGCGCTGGCGAGGAGGCGGAAGCGTTTCGCGACGGCGGGAGTCATGGCGTGCCGCGGCGGGGCCGATCAACGGAGCGGTTCACTGTTCCCACGCGCGCGCCGTGACCGAATCGCGGCCCTCGTCGAAGTCGAGGTAATCGAACATCGTCATGATGGGCGCCGCCTCAAGGGCGCTTTCCTTGATGCGTTTGACGAGGATCTCGGCCCCTTCATCGCGCCAACCGCGTTTCATCATAAATCCGCACCAGATTTCGCAGTCTTCGTCGCTGCGGGCGCCGCCGGTCTTTTCGGCCCAAGCGAGTGCGGCGGCATCGTCGGGGGTCGCGGCGGAAAGGACGTGGGCGGTGAGCTCGTCGTGGTTGATGCGGAGAAACGTGCAGGCACGGGCGTCGAAGGCCTTGCCGATATTCTTGATGTAATCGGCGGGCAGGGCACCGCGCGCGTGGAGGCGGATCTTGTCGATCATGCGCCCGAAATAAACGAGGCGGCCGACTTTACTGTAAGGTGAACGGAGACCGGGGACGTTGGGCATGGGCGGGCAGCGTGCAGGGAAAATGAGAAAACCGACAACAAAAATGCGGTTCGGCGGAGGGCGGACACCTCCCGGTGCCCGCAGGGATGGGGGGGGTGTGCAGACTACGGGCGCAGGGCCGCGCCCGCCCACCCGCTATCCGCGTCGCATGCGCCAGAAGTAAATGCCGGTGGCGAGGGCGCCGAGAAGCCACGTCGGAAAATTTATCCAAAGCTGGTGAAAGGGCACGGGGTAGCGTTGGCAGACCCAAATGATCGCGACGTGTTTCACGGCGATGAGCATCCAGCAAACGAAGATCACCCGCTCCACGCGGGGATTGCGGGCGTCGCGTTCGTGCACGACCACCTCCCTGATAAACGGGTCATGATTGGCCTCGGACGTGGGCCGGCGGGCGAAGAGGTGGAGAAAGCTGGTGAACATGCGACAGCGGTGGGACCATAACCACGGCCGTGGAAAAGAAAAGCGGAGGATGCAATCGCGCCGCGAGTCGGGCTTAACAAAAGGTCTGGCCGCAGTCCCCAGAACCATTACTCCACTCTCATTGATGAAATATGGCCTGAACATTCGCCCCGCCGCCGCGTTCGATTTCGTGTCACTCGGTGCCTTGGTCAACCGCCTCGACCCGGGGATCATTCCGTTTCGCAAAGCGACGCACTGCGATATCCACGTGAGCGGGGGAGAATTCAATGTCGCGGGGAATCTGGCCGACTGTTTTCGCCTCAAGACCGGCGTCGCTTCGGCGATGGTGGATTATCCCATCGGTCATTTGATTGCGGAACGGGTGCGCGCCATGGGCGTCACAGCGTTCTACAAACACTTCCAGCACGACGGCGTGCATGGGCCGAATATGGCCACTGTTTACAGCGACCGCGGCCAAGGCCAGCGGGCGCCCGTGGTTTTCTATAACCGCAGCAACGAAGCGGCGGCGCAGCTCAGGCCGGGCGATTTCAATTGGCAGGAAATTTTCGCGGGCGGGGTGCGCTGGTTCCATAGCGGCGGGATTTTCGCGGCGCTCTCCACGACCACGGCCGAGGTAATTATCGAAGCCATGCAGGCGGCGAAGGCGGCGGGGGCCATCACGTCCTTTGATCTCAACTACCGCGCCAAGCTCTGGAATATCGCCGGCGGCCCCGAGCGTGCGGTCGCGGTGCTCGATCGCATCATCCGTCACGTCGATGTGCTCGTCGGCAACGAAGAGGATCTGCAGCTTGGCCTCGGCATCCCCGGGCCGGCGGTCGCGGCGAAGTCCAAATTGGATCCGAGCGCGTTTTTCAGCATGATGGGAAATGTCATCAAGAAGCACCCGCATATCAAGATTGTTGCGACGACGTTGCGCGAAGTGCACTCGACCAACCGCCACTCCTGGGGTGCGATCGCGTGGATCGATGGTGCGACCTATGTCTCGCCGACCTGCGAACTCGACGTCGTTGATCGCGTGGGCGGCGGTGATGGTTATGCGGCGGGCTTTTTCTACGGGTTGCTCGGCGGCGAATCGCCGCAGGACGCGGTCAATCTCGGTTGGGCCCACGGCGCGCTCCTCACGACCTTTCCCGGCGATACCACCATGGCGACGGCGGAACAAGTGCGGGCGTTCGCGCACGGTGGCTCCGCGCGGATCCAGCGGTGAGGACTGGGCGCGAGCGTGGATGGATGGTGGCGAGCGGCGCAGAGTTGAATAACGGTCGGAACCCGCCAACGTCGCCGCCATGATCCCGCCCGTCTTGCCCGCTGCGCAACCGCCCGTCGAAGTCGCCGACATCAAGCTCGGCGCGCCGAGCGGAGCGGCCGGAGGACTGCAAGCGGTGGCCGTCACCACGGGCCTCACGCTGGGTGAAATGGGCGCGGTGCGCGGCGCGAAACTGCTGCTCGAGGTGAACCAGAAGGACGGCTTCGACTGCCAGAGCTGCGCGTGGCCGAGCCCGGATGGCGACCGGCAGACGTTTGAGTTTTGCGAAAACGGTGCAAAGGCCGTGGCCGACGAGGCGACTCCGCGGCGAATCACGGCGGAATTTTTCGAAAAACATTCGGTGGCCGAGCTCGCTGCGCAGAGCGACCACTGGCTGAACGCGCAGGGGCGGTTGACGGCGCCGATGGTGTTGCGCGCGGGTGCGAGCCACTACGAGGCGATCTCGTGGGACGATGCGTTTGCGCTCATCGCGGACGAACTGCGGGCACTGCCGACGCCGGATGCGGCGGCATTTTACACCTCGGGCCGGACAAGCAATGAAGCGGCGTTTCTGTGGCAACTCTTCGTGCGGCAATTGGGGACGAACAATTTGCCGGACTGCTCCAACATGTGCCACGAATCGAGCGGCGTCGCGCTCGGCGAGACCATCGGGATCGGCAAAGGCACCGTGAAACTGGAGGACTTCGAAAAGGCCGAGGCGATTTTTGTGATCGGCCAAAATCCCGGCACGAATCACCCGCGCATGTTGACCGCGCTCGAAGCCGCCAAGGCGCGCGGAGCGAAGATCGTGTCGGTGAATCCGCTGCCCGAGGTCGGGACGGAGCGGTTTAAGAATCCGCAGCACTTCATGAATCCACTGAAGACGTTTGCCACGTTGCTCGGCGACGGAGCGCGGTTGGCGGATCTCTGGCTGCAGCCCCGCATCGGCGGAGATCTCCCGTTGTTCAAAGGCATCATGAAGGAAATGCTCGCCGTGGAGGAGGCCGGCGCCGTGCCCGGCGGAGTGTTTGATCACGCGTTTATCCGTGCCCACACCCACGGTTACGACGCGCTCGTGGCCGATTTGCGGGCAACGTCGTGGGACGAGATTGTGTCGGCGAGCGGCGTGGCGCGGAAGGAGATTTACGCGGCGGCGCAGATCGCGATGAAATCGCGGGCGACGATCTGTTGTTGGGCCATGGGTCTGACGCAGCAGCCGAATGCGGTGGAGACGATTCAGACCATCGTAAATCTCCTCCTGTTGCGCGGCGATATGGGGCGGCCGGGTGCCGGGGTGTGTCCCGTACGCGGTCACTCGAATGTGCAAGGCGATCGCACAATGGGTATTTTTGAGAAAATGCCCGACTGGTGGCTCGACCGGCTCGACGCGGAGTTTGGCCTGAAGTCTCCCCGTACCCACGGGCTCGATACGGTCGATGCGATCCAGGCGATGCACGCCGGTCGCGTGCTGGTGATGGTCGCGATGGGCGGAAACTTTCTCTCGGCCACGCCGGACACGGAGTTCACGGCGGCGGCGCTGCGGAAGTGCGCCTTGACGGCACATGTGGCGACCAAGCTCAACCGCTCGCACCTCGTCACAGGCCGCACGGCGTTAATTTTGCCCTGTCTCGGTCGCACCGAGCGCGACACGCAGGGGAGTGGCGAGCAATTTGTGACGGTGGAGGATTCGATGGGCGTGATCAATTCCTCGCGCGGGCGGCTCGTCCCCGCGTCGGCGGAATTGCGGAGTGAAGTGGCGATCGTGTGCGGGATCGCGATGGCGGTGCTCGGAGCAGGGCCGGCCTCTGATCCGCCCTCGGGCGTCGCGGCTGAGTTGAAAGAGCGGGTCAAAGAGCTGCCCGATTGGCCCACGTTCGCGGGCAATTACGATCTCATCCGCGACCGCATTGCCCGCGTGGTCCCGGGGTTTGAGGATTACAATCGGCGCATCCGCGAGGGTGTTTTCTATTTGCCCAATGCGCCCCGCGACACCCGTGAGTGGCGCACGCCGACGAAGCGGGCGAATTTCACGGTCGCGCCGATTCCGCGCCGCGCGCTGGCGGCGGGCGAATTTGTGATGATGACGATCCGCACGCACGATCAGTTTAACACGACGGTCTATGGTCTCGATGATCGCTATCGCGGCGTCTTTGGCGGGCGGCGGGTGGTGTTCATGCACGAGGAGGATATCCGCACGGCGGGTCTGATGCAGGGCCAGTTGGTTGATCTGACGAATCGGTTTGGTGGCGTGGAGCGGGTGGCGCGTTCGTTTATGGTGGCGCCGTATCGCATCCCGCGCGGCTGCGTGGCGACGTATTTTCCCGAGGCGAACGTCCTCGTGCCGATCGGCAGTGTCGCGGCGAAGAGCAACACGCCGACGAGCAAGTATGTGGTCGTGACGATCGCGGCGGCGATGCGATGAATCGTTTCCCGCGCTCGCGTGGGAACATTTCTGTGCTACCGTTCGTCACCGTCCCCACTATGAAAACGCCCCGAGTTCTCTTGTTGTTTGTTGTGGCGGTAGTCAGCGGATCGGTGGCCCGTGCGCTCGACACCGTCAAAGGACCCTCCCGCGTTGAAGTCGTGTTTTTCGAGCCCGAGAAATTTATCGACGTCCGCGACAGTCACATGGGCTCCGATAAAGGACGGGACGCCACGTTGGAAACGCTTAAGGAGTATCTCACCACCCGCGGCGTGCGGGGTCTCCTGCCGGGTCAGAAGCTAGCCATCACGATCACGGACGTGGATTTGGCGGGAGAGTTTGAACCGTGGCTCGGCGGGCAGTGGGGCGATGTGCGGATCGTGAAGGATATTTATCCTCCCCGCTTCTCGCTGTTGTTTCGACTGACGAACATCGACGGAACCGTCGTGAAAGAAGGAAAACGGGAGCTGCGGGACATGGCCTTCCTGATGAAACTCACGATGGGATTTCGCGATGATCCGCTTCGTCACGAGAAAGCGCTGCTCGACGATTGGTTGAGCGCGGATTTCCGCCGTGGGAAATAAATCTGAATGCGATTCCGTACGAAACGGATTTGCCGACGGCCGCGCGTCTCCCCAGATTCGCGGTAGTTTTCATTTTCCCCCGCGTGACCTCACCCTCTGAAGCCGACCGCTCTGCCGCCCGCCTCGACAAATGGCTCTGGGCGATGCGTGTGTTCAAGACCCGGCCGCTCGCGACCGAGGCCTGCCGGGCCGGCAGCGTGGAGATCAACGAACTCGTGGCCAAGCCGGCGCGCGAAGTGCATGCGGGTGAAGTGGTAAAGGTAAAGTTGGGCTTGTTCACGCGGACGTTGCGGGTGGTGGGCGTGCCCCGCTCGCGGGTGGGCGCAAAGCTGTTGCCGGATTTCTGCGTCGATCTGACCCCGCCGGAAGAGTTCGAGAAGCTTCGCGAGCGCAGCGTGCAGCAGGCCTCGGCGCGCGAAAGTGGCAGCGGGCGGCCGACGAAGTGGGAGCGCCGTGAAATCGACGTTTTTTTCGGCTAACCGACGGCCACCGATTTTTCATGGATGTATTTTCCAAGTTTGAAACCGAGTTGTCGGTCCGCCCCGATGACATCGACCTCTACCAGCACGTGCATTCGACGCGTTATCTCGACTATGTGTTGGCGGCGCGGTTCGAGCAGATGGAAAAAAATTACGGCATGTCGATGCAGGCGTTCGCCGATCGTGGGCTGGGCTGGTGGATGACGACGGCGAACATCCACTACAAACGCCCGCTGGGCTGGGGCGACCGGATGACGGTGCGGTGCTGGATCGAACATTTTTCCGAAACCGGTTGCCGCGTGGCCTTTGAGATCGAGAAGAACCCGACGGGCAAGCGCGTGTGCGACGGCTTTTGTGATTATGTGCTCGTGACCTTGGAGACCGGCCGGGCGACGCCGATTCCGGAGGATGTGAGGGCGAAGTATTCCATCTGAGCCTCGGTGTCGGCGGGGTTGTCGTCCGGCACCGCAAATTCCCGCATCTGAGAATTCGCTTGCTATAGTCTGCGCACCGTGTGTCTTAGCGTTTCGATCGTTAGAGATAGCGTTAGGCGACAGTATCTGGTGAGTCGTTGGCTGAGCGTTTGGCTTAAGTGATGATTTCGAAACCCAAGTTGGGAACGGACTGGTAGCAGGACGAAGGATCTACGAGACATCACATGAGCAACTCCAAACTATACGTCGGCAATCTGTCCTTTAAGACCACTGAAGACGAACTCCGTTCGGCCTTCGGTCAATTCGGCGCCGTCACCGACGTTTACGTCGCGATGGACAAGATGACCGGTCGCCCTCGTGGCTTCGCGTTCGTCACCATGGGCACTGGCGACGAAGCCAAGTCCGCAGCTGAAAAGCTTAACGGCACCGATCTCGGTGGTCGCCAACTCACCGTCAATGAAGCCCGTCCGAAGGAAGAACGTTCCGGCGGCGGCGGCTTCGGTGGCGGCGGTCGCGGCTTCGGCGGCGGCGGTGGTGGTCGCGGCTTCGGCGGCGGCGGTGGTCGCGGTGGCGATCGCGATCGCGGCGAGCGCCGTTACTAATCGATTCGTTCTCACGAACTGAATTTTCGAGGGACGGAGCTCCTTTGGGGCCCGTCCCTTTTTCTTTTCCACGCCGCGCTCTCTTAGGTTTGTCATTTTGAGCGCAGCGAAGAATCCCGCGGCACCTTAGCGTCCGCACTCAGCAACGAATGTCCTCCCGGATTCTTCGCTGCGCCCAGAATGGCACCACGAAACAAGTCATGGCCTTTAAAGCTCTCAATCTGTCCGAAAATGTTCTCCGCGGCGTCCAAGCCGCCGGTTACACCGATCCCACGCCCATTCAGTTGCGCGCGATCCCCGTCGTCCTTGGTGGCGGCGATCTCATTGCTTCCGCCCAGACCGGCACCGGCCAGACGGCGGCGTTCGCGTTGCCCGTCCTCACCCGCCTCGGCCAGCACGGGCGCGCCCGCGTGCTCGTGCTCGAGCCCACGCGGGAACTCGCCGCGCAGGTCGAAACCGCGTTTCGCGATTTCGCCCGCTTCACCGATATCCGCACCGTGGCCGTCTTCGGTGGCGTCGGCTACGGGGCCCAACGTTCCGACCTCAAGCGCGGCGTCGACCTCATCGTCGCCACGCCGGGCCGCCTGGTGGACTACCTCAAAACCGGCGAAATCAGCCTCCGTGACATCACCATTCTCATCCTCGATGAGGTAGACCGGATGCTCGACATGGGGTTTCTCCCGGTCGTCAAAGACATCATCGCGCGCTGCCCGAAGGAGCGCCAGACACTGTTTTTCTCCGCCACGGTTCCTCCGGAGATCGCGGCGGTCGCCTCGTTTGCCCTCCGCAATCCGGCGCGCGTCGAGTGTGGCGTTGCCCGCTCCGTCACCGCGTCCGTCAACCACGCCCTCTATCCGGTAGCCGCCGACCAGAAATTCGAACTGCTCGAAGCACTTCTCGCGAAGACCGATTTCGACAGCGTGTTGGTATTCTCTCGCACGAAGCACGGTGCCGACAAAATCGCGCGCCGGCTAAAAGCTTCCAACCACTCCGTCGCCGTGCTGCACGCGAACCGTTCGCAGAACCAGCGCATGGAGGCGCTCGCCGGCTTCAAGAGCGGCAAATACGAAATCATGGTCGCCACGGACATCGCGGCGCGCGGCATCGACGTCGCCGGTGTCTCGCACGTGATCAATTACGATGTGCCGGAAAAGCCCGAGGACTACGT
>SXGR01390507.1_pt1 | contig 29228 bp, 29 predicted proteins | sample 3174711 | NCBI WGS metagenome assembly SXGR01 (sample SAMN11356860, study PRJNA531348) | freshwater metagenome | isolation source: freshwater sample F1-60 | place: China: Fuxian Lake, Yuxi | collected 2017-12-25 | reverse complement strand
GAAGTTTCGCCGCAGACCAGGAGGCATCATTGAAGGTGCTGACGCGCCATTGGGTCGCATCCGGAGAAGAGGCCTCGGCGGTTCCTTTGGCTAAGCGCCAGACATCTCCTCGCGGAATGAGTTGCTGGGTCTGAGCCTCCATCATCACGGTGGAAAGCAGCCACAACAGCGCGGCAACAGAACACGTCATCCAATGGGTCATCATCAAAAGACTAGGCACGGTTGCCAGAGTCCGCAAAGCCCTGAACACCGGAGATCCCTCACTAGAAAATAGCCGTTGCCGCTGGCTTGGGGGCTTCGATAACGTCGCTCCGTGATTTCGAAGCGTGAACAGGTAGCCGTACGTGTAACCCTCCGGGGCTGACGCGAACTGGCCGACTGTTTGGAATCCAGGTCGCCCGCGTCTCCGGCAAAGGATCGCGGGCTTCGGTTCTGTGCGGGGCCCGTTTCCAGTGACGGTGCGTCCAGGCCAGCCTCCACGAACCGAAATACCGATACCGTGAAAAGCGAACATCCCATGCGCCACACCATCTCCGTGCTCGTCGAAAATAAGTTCGGCGTCCTGACCCGCGTCTCCGGCCTATTTAGCGGCCGCGGCTACAACATCGACTCGCTGAATGTCGCCCCAACCCATGATGCCACCCTCAGCCGGATGACCATCGTCACCCGAGGGGATGACGCCACGGTCGAGCAAATTTGCAAACAGCTCGAGAAGCTCATCGATTCGGTCAAAATCGTAAACTACAGCAAGACGGACTACATCGACCGGGAACTGGTCCTCGTCCGCGTGTCGGCCAATGGCCAGAACCGGGCCGAAATCTGCCAACTGGCTGAACTCTTCCGCGCCAAGGTGGTCAACGTGCAACCCGACAACATCGTCATCGAGATCACCGGGGCCGAAACCAAGATCAACCAGTTCCTGCTGCTGTTGAAGGATTTCGGCATCCTCGACCTCACCCGCACCGGTGTGGTCGCCCTGCCCCGGAACTGAGCCTGCGGATTCCCCCTTTACGGCGGGGAATCCGGCCACGAAAAAACCCGCCGGTTGGCGGGGGGATACAGAAAAGCCCGCCTGTCGGCGGGCTTTTGCTATTTTAAAGGAAGCCTGCTGCCCCCCGAAATCACTTCGCCTTCAAGGCCGCCTCAATGGCTGCAACCACCTCGGTGGCATCGGGCTGAGTGCGAGGGCTGAAGCGATGCAGCACCTTGCCGTCACGGCCCACGAGGAACTTACCAAAGTTCCATTCGATCGGGCCCGGGAACGCGGCCTCTTTGCCCGAGAGCACCGAGTACAACGGGTGCTGCTCCGGCGGGTTGACGTTCAGTTTGGCGAAGAGCGGGAAGCTCACCGAGTACTTGGTCGAGCAGAAGCTCTTAATCTCATCGGCCGTGCCCGGCTCCTGAGCTCCGAACTGATTGCACGGAAATCCGAGCACCTCGAGACCCTGCCCGTGGTACTTCTTATACAGCGATTCCAACTGCTTGTACTGCGGGGTCAGACCGCATTGCGAGGCGACGTTGACCACCAACAGCACCTTACCGGAGTAGGCTTTGAGGGAGGTATCCTTGCCGTCGATGTCCTTAAGTTTGACCTCTTGGAGAGGAGTGGATGCGATCATGGTGAAGGTGGTTGCGGCCAGGGCGATGACGCGGGTCAGGCCGGTGATAAGGGACTTATTCATTTTTGGAAATGTTACCCCATCTCGCAGGGAGTCAACCGTGCGCTTTCAACCGATGCTTGCTGGTTGGGCGCTGAGGCCCACTCTCAGGCCATGCGCATTATCGGAGGACTGGCTGCAGGCCGACTACTGAAGGTTCCAGAAGGACTCGGAGTCCGCCCCACGCCCGACAAGGTCAAACTGGCGGTTTTCAACAGCCTGGGAGCCTTCTTGGACGGGGCCCGGGTCTTAGACTTGTTCGCCGGCAGCGGAGCCTTGGGACTAGAATGCCTGAGCCGCGGCGCTCGAGAAATGGTCAGCATCGAGAAGTCTGAGAAACACGCCCGATTCTTTCGCCAAAATCTCGCCGCCTCAGGATTACCCGTCACTGCGGTAACTCTGCGCGTTCAGGATGTGTTTTTGGTGTTTCCCCAACTGGCTCAAAGCGGACGCCAATTTGACCTCATCATCGCCGACCCTCCCTACGGCGAGAAGAACGTGGGCCGTCGATCGACCTCCCTCGCCCAACTGCTGCTCGACGACATCGTGTTGCCAGGACTTTTGGCACCCGGCGGGTTGTTCGTGGCGGGCCACACCAAGCGCGACACCCTGGAAATCCCCGCCACCTGGAAGGAGCGCAAGGACATGCGACACGGCGACACGGTCATGCGATTTTTAGAGCGCCCCGATGAGAAACGCGATTGAACTCCTCATGGCCGCCATCGCTCTCGCCTGCCTGGGGATGACTTCGATGGCCGCCGAACCCGATCTGGCCGGCCACACATCGGCCTCGCATTCCCTGGCCTTGCAGCGCTCGGTGGATCAAGCCGTTGCCAAGACCTTGGCCCGGACTTGGAACCCGCCGCTTCAGGCCCAGCAACTCGCCGTCACGGCCGTGGATTTGAGCGAACCCCGGAAGCCCACCTTCGCCTCGGCCCGAGGCACGGAACCCGTCTACCCGGCGAGCGTCATCAAGCTGTTCTATCAAGCCGCCGTGCATCGCTGGATGGAGGACCGAAAAATCCAAGACACGCCCGAAGTGCGACGGGCCCTCCGCGACATGATCGTAGAGTCGTACAACGAGCCCACCCACTACCTCATCGATCTCCTCACCGGCACCACCAGCGGACCAGAACTGCCCGAAGCGGACCTGAAGAGCTGGTGGGAACGGCGCAACGCGGTGAATCGCTGGTTCCATTCCATGGGTTATTCGAGCGCGATCAACGCCAGCAAGAAGCCCTGGTGCGAAGGCCCGTATGGGCGGGAAAGTCAGGCCATCGCCGCCTATGAGCCCCGGCGCAATTTCCTGACCACCGAAGCCACGGCGCGCCTGGTGCTTGAGATGGCGCTGGGACAGTGCGTCAACCCCGACCGATCGCGCCAGATGCTAGAGCTCATGGCCCGAGATTTCACCGCACCGGCCACCGACCCCGAAGACCAGGCACATGGGTACACCGGACTCGCACTAAAGCCCGGCACGAAGCTGTGGTCCAAGTGTGGCCTGACAAGTCAGACCCGCCACGATGCCGCCCTCGTGGAACTCCCCTCCGGCAAACGCATCATCCTGGTAATTTTCACCACCGATCACGCCACCGAACGAGACCTCATCCCCACCGTGGCCCGGGAAATTCTCAGCTCGATCAGCTCTCCGCCCGAACGTTGATTATTCGGTTCTCAGTTTCGGATCCCATCGCCCGCCGTCGGAACACGTTTGAATCGACCGCCCTCAAGACCGCCCTCAAGACCGCCCGGTGAGGGCACCGGGCCTGCAGCGCACCACCAACCCGCAACGTCACCCTGAAGGCCAGAGTCCTCCTACCTGGCGTCCCCCGCCCTTACCCGCCTTCGCTGCCCTTCCGGGGCCGCCAGGATCGGGTCCTCTCGGCCCGCACGTGCCCTCGGCGCTTTCGCAGAAAGCACCCCACCCTTCCCAGGTAGGGCTCCGATCTCCGAGCCGGCTGTACGTAACACGGCGCTTTCGGAGAAATCGCCCTACCTTCTGAGCTGCCCTTCCCTCTACTTCGCTCGTTTAACAAATTTCGTCGTCGATGAAAGGTTCGGTCGGGGCCGAGCGAATAACTGGGGACATGGCCAAGCCGCTCAATCACGACAGCCCTTGGAAAGACACCATCGAACAGTTCACCCGGTCTTTCCTTGAAGTCACCTTTCCCGAGGTCGCCGCCGGCATCGATTGGTCAGTCCAGCCCGAATCACTCGAGCAGGAACTCCGCGAGATCACCCCGGCCTCCGAGGTCGGGGCCAAGCGGGTCGACAAACTTCTCAAAGTCCGCCTCCTCGATGGCACCGACCAGTGGCTTTACATCCACATCGAGGTCCAGATGCACTACGACCCCGGTCTGCCCAAGCGCCTTTTCATCTACCACTACCGCATCTTCGACAAATACGGCGTCAGCCCGCTCACCCTTGCCATCCTCGGAGACACCAGCCGGAAATGGCGCCCCACATCGTACCACTACCAATCCCTCGGCTGCGGCATCACCTTCCTCTTCCTCATCTGCAAGACCATCGACTTCAAAGGCAAACTCGACGACCCGCGCTATCGGCACCAACAGGCCCTATTTATTATCGCCGCCCATCTCGGCACCCAACAGTACCGCCGGAACCCACAGAACCTCTTCGCCTGCCTCCTCGAACTCACCGTCAAACTCGGCAACGAGGGATACTCCCCATCGGAAATCCAACAATTGCACCGCCTGATCGACTGGTTGATACCGCTGCCCGACGACCTTAAGATCCAGTTCAGAAACCAACTCCAGCAACGCCTAACCGACAAAATCATGCCCCACATCACCCTCTTCGAAGAACTCGCCCTTAAAGAAGGCCTCGAGAAAGGTATCCAGAAAGGTCTCTTGGAAGGCCGCCAGGAAGGCCTTGAAAAAGGCATCGTCCAAACCGCCCGCGAGGCGATTCTTGATGTTCTCGACAGTCGGTTCGGCGAGGTGCCTGACTCCGTGCGCGAGCGCATTAACACCCTCGACGATGATCGCGCCCTCAGGGATCTGCTGCGCCGCGCCGCCCGAGTACCGAGCCTCGCCGAATTTTCAGTCGGTCTGTGAATCCACCCAAAACGGGGTTCTATAGACGCAGACCGCCCGGTGAGGGCACCGGGTGTCAACGACGGTTTGAAAACCAACGAAACCTGCCGGTTTGAAAACCACGTTTTTCAGAAACCTGTCGTCGCATTCATCCCGCCCGGTCTTGGGAGGTGTCAAAGCGAATCCCGATTAGACCTACTCGGCGTTGAACGCTCGTGACATCCATTCGAAGAAGGAAGAAGCACTGGCGCTCAATCCGGGAGAAAACGCCCCCAAGAACACGGCAAAACCATGGTTTTCAAACCGGCAACTTTCTACGGGTTTCAGAACGATGCTGAGAACCGGGCCTACAGCACTCCACCAACCCGCAACGTCACCCTGAAGGCCAGAGTCCCCCGACCCGGCGTCCCCCGCCCTTACCCGCCTTCGCGGCCCTTCCGGGCCGCCCACCTCCCGGTAAGGAACGAGTCCTCTCGGCCCATTTCTTGCCAAAATTCCTCTGCAACCAAGATTCGGCCCACTGCTCTGCCGCCGCCCTCAGCGACATCCGCAGCCGTCTGGGACAGTTCGCTGCGGCATTCCAAGGTCCCGTCCAACCGGAGACGGCAAACGACCGAGCACAATTGGTTGCGGTCGCTCATCGAAGCCAAACAGCACGCGATGTCTTTTCACCGGATCATCCCCACGCGGGTGGGGAGAACAGTAAGGCTAACCCGTGAGAACTATCCGAGAACGGACCATCCCCACGCGGGTGGGGAGAACTGATGGACACGTTGCCGGGACAGGTGTAATTCCGGACCATCCCCACGCGGGTGGGGAGAACAAATACATTATCTGGTAAGCTCATTTAAGCCGCAGGCTGGCAGGATTGGCCAGCGTGTGATTTAGGAATTCGGCAACCCTCTTATGGATACGGTTGCTCGTCACCTGCGTCGGTAGGGCGAAGTAGATGCCTTGGTGATGGCCCTCAGAGATCCACTGTTGGGCCAACCGGAGGGCAGCCTCAGTCTTGCCACATCCCATCGGAGCTTCAACGATGACAAGCCCAGGGGCTGACTTCGCAACGGTTTCCTGGACGGAGTTGGGCTGAAACGAAGGGCTTTCCGAGCCGGTGAACGCCTCGGAAAACGAGGTCATCCGTAGTTCTCCGCCTGGCCATCCGATGGCTGCCAATGCCTGCGCAGCCCGCTGCCGGCTTTCCTCCGACGGCAGGCCACGGTCCACTGGGAAAAAAGCCTCATTGGAACCGATCCAATCGGCGACGGTGATCAAGCCGGCCAAGAGCCACAGGTCAGAATGGGCTGGACCAAACCGTGGCTCGGGAGGTTTTTTTGGCAACGAACCAAAAAGGTTGATCAACTTTTGGGCAACTACCTTGCGGTTCGCTTCCGCCCAACCATCGCATGCCTCAAAATCGAGACGTTTTACATTACGCCCTTTTGGACGCCCGTGATGGGCGCCGATGGCCGCGGCCCAAAGGTGAGCTCCAACAGCCTTCAGTTGGTCCTGAAGAAATACTTGGCTGACCAGCGCATGATCGCAAATAGACAGCGAGGCTTCGCGCTTGGAGCGGTCACCCAACTCAATCGGAACAGTCCATGCCAGGCATTTGGTCTGGAACCCTAACGTAATCTTGCCGATGTCGTGCAGGGCAGCGAGCACTGCAGTGGATCGGCCATCGTCGCCTGGCAGCAAGGTCGTCACCCCCCTCGGCAATCTCTCAACGAGGTTGTGTGCCACCCAGCCGACGTTGACGCAGTGGTCTAGGACCGAAATGCCCGGAACTTCTTGGTCCCGCGAATTCTGGTAAGTTTTGGCCCAGAAAATGGCTACGTCATCAGATATCATCAAGGGTTCGGGATTGACTGACGGTGGTGGTGTAAGCTGGAAACGAGGTTGGCGGCTAGTTGCCTTTGGATAGACAACGACCAACCAAACTCTCTGGTCGGTCAATCAGCACTTTTTTGCTAGGGCTGCTCCATTCATATTTTTTCTCGTACCAACGGGCTTGGCTTTGAGGGCGGGTCTTAGGGCTCATGGAAATCCTTTGGCTACGGAGAATAATGCAACTTTTGCCCATGAGTTTCTCAGTTGCGGTAGGACAAAAACGGTCCAATGGGGTGGGCTTTATTTTGCTCGTTTTGATGAGTATGGAAGGCCTCGATAAAGGGCCAGCTGGCATCCTGAGGTGGACCCCAACAATTGGACCAAAAAGCAGAAAATTTACGTTAAGCTTTTAGGTCTGACATCAGGTGTGGTTTTGGGCGCGTTTACCCCGTGAGCTTTCCTCACAGATCGCCTCTGTCGCCAGACCTCCCCCGGCCTTATCTACCCAAGATGAAGCTGCCGTGTGCTCGCTGATCGCGGTACACTTCCCCATGTGTGGCGTGGTTCAGCACCTCATGCGGGCGATGGTTGTTATAATCCCGGAACCAACTCCCAAGACCACGGCCCAGTTCCATCGCGTCCAGATAATTGCGCACGTACACGTCCTAGTACTTCACGCTTTTCCAAAGTCGCTCGATCAACCGATTGTCCATCCACCCCCTTTGCCGTCCATGCTGACCTGTGTGCCAACGGATTCAATCGCCTCAATGTACGCCTCACTCGTGAACTGAGAGCCTTGATCCTTGTTCGAGATCCATGGGGCCTCCCAGCCGGCTTCCATGGCTCGTTCCCACGCCCGGATGCAGAACTCGCTTTCAAGAGTTTTTGAGATCTCTCATGCCAATATGCAGCGGCTCCACCAATCCATCACCGCCACCAGATACATGAATCCCTCTCGCAGCGGGATGTGCGTGAAGTCCGATCACCAGACCCGATCTGCACCGTTGATTTCCAAGCCTTTCAGCAGGTACGGGTAGACCCGATGATTAAACCCGGGCTAACTGGTCTTTGATCTCGGATGGATCGCTTCGATCCGCATTAATCGCATCAAACTTGAGAATGCCTTAACACGCTTCAGTCTTACTAAATTCGCATACTCTCAACTCGGGCTATCCAATGGAGCTGTGTGAACACAACCAACTTTTCTCAGGGGTCTCAACTGGCACATTGCCGCCGATTTGCGGATTTCCGTCGAAGCGGAACTTTGCATCGACTTATCGAGCTCAGGATCGCGACCTGGTGCGCAGCTTATTTGACGTAAATTATTAGAGCGCACTGTTGAGCTACCTTGGATTTGCGATTCGCATTGAATTGACCGAACGAATTCATGTTTCCAGAAATTCCTGTGTCCGACCTGTCTTTCGAAATCAAAATAACTCCATTTGCCCCCTTTGACTTGGCTGCTTTGACAATTCTTGACCGTGAAGAAGTTCCTGCCATCAACGAGCCTAACGGGCTACCATTTTCCAAATATTCGTCCTCAACAATTCCTACGATTTTATAATCCCCATTAGGGGTACCAACCTTCCAAAAGTCAACTCCATCAATAACTTCCTTAGCACCCCCGGTTCCGTGAATAACTTTCGCGCCGTCATATTCTAAAACCTTTGTCGAGGAACAACCGACAGCGGTTATAATTATTAATAAAATACAAATTGCTGTTAGTTGCTGAATTGGGGATTTTTATCACACCTGTTTTGGGCTGCAATACTCTTTTTTTGCATTTTGCCAGCCGACGGATGATTCGTCAGCAATTAGTCAAAATCGGGAGATGCGGTGCACTCTCCGCTTGAGCCTAAAGAAACGGTCGAATCGGTCGATCGAATCGGTCTAAATAAGAACATCTTTTATCACAATGCTGGGGCCGGCTGGCTTCCTACCCGGTCCCGAATTTTGACCGCTCATTGAGGGGTTGAAACAACGCTTCTCAAGGGTGTTGGTGAAGCCAGCGAAGCAATCTGCTCCGCTTCAGAAACGGCGGAGTCTTAAACTTCTCCCAAGAAGCCATCGAAACGCTGAAGGCGTTCGGCATTCTCAGCCATGAATTCCGCACTGCTCGCCCGCCGTTGTAGCGGTGAAACCATTTTACTGCCCTGCCATTATTGAATGGCTTGCCGCGTGATCGGTGTCCCATCCACCACATTCCCCCAAGGTCTAACTCGGGCTCGGGGACAGTCGGTAGCTCGATAAACCATTTCGTGGATCCCGGAGAATGAAGGCGTCCGACGGGCAGTTTGTCGTCGAGTGTGCCGCCACCCCCCCGGGTTTGCCCCAGTCGCCTTCAGTGTGCCGTTCCCAATGGTGGGCAAACTGTCGGTTGGCGACGGCTTCTCCGGCCGGGATGGCCGCAGCGATGCGCTCCAGGACTGCGCTGGGGGAGATGAGCTGCTCGAGGCGATTCGGGTTGTTTTCCAAGAACCGCAGATCGCGATGACGGGCGGCACCGCTCTGAACTTGTCCATCTAGGTTCTGCTGCGGTTGTCTGTGAATATCGACGTGGTCTTCGTCAACCACACCGCTTCAAGGGCGGTGGCTTTGCGTACAATCGGAGCCGCGTTGAAAGCAACCTTCAATGAGTTGATCCGACGGGGAATTGGCGCGAAAGGTGCTACTTTTTTTATGAGTTTAAAAAAATCCACAGGATCGCCCTCAGATTTATCTAGGGAGTCCAATTTTCATAAAACGATCCTTGGAATTCATTCACCATCTCAATAGCAGAGATTTGGCGAGCACGTGGCCGCCGGTTATTTGCAGCAGCGAGGGCTATGATGCCACGCTGGAAAATTGGCGGCCGGAGATCGATGAATTTTCGAGCGCGGGCCTCGCAGTTCCCCGCGTATTCCAAACGCAGATGTGCGGCTATGCCGCGAAAGGAAAGGCGAAGGCGCGTGTGGTTTGCGAGGCGTTTGTCCAAGGTGCAGGAGGCAGGGAAGTGTTCCAGCCGCCTCCAGCGCGATTAAGCGCCGGATCTGCCTGCTTTTTTGGTGTGACCGAACCAACCCAGCATTTGTGGCGACAAGCGGTTCGTGAGGGAATGGATTGGTACTATTTGGACAATGCCTACTTCGATGCCGCTCGCGGGCGACTGTTTCGTGCAGTGCGCCGCGGGGTTCAGGCAACCGGGACGGAGCGGCCGGATTGGAAGCGGTTCGCGAGTCTGGGCGTAGAAATTGCACCCTGGAAAAACTCCGGACGTCACCTGGTGGTGGCGGTGCAGTCGAACACCTACATGTCGGTGGTGGCCGGAAAGTCCGGAGACTATTGGGAGCAGGCGCTGGCGGAAATTCGGCGACACACGGACCGACCGATTCAGGTGCGGGGTTGGCGCAGCAACAAGATGGCGTTGGCGGCCAGTTTGAAAGAGGCATTGGTAGACTGCTGGGCGTTGGTGACTTGGTCCAGCGCTGCGGCCAACGAGGCCTTGCTGGCAGGTGTCCCGGTCTTTGTGGCGGGTGACTGTGCGGCTTCCAAGATGGGCCTGTCTGATTTCACCAAGATTGAATCACCGATTTATCCTCCGGGGCGGGCGGCGTGGGCGGCGGCCTTGGCGGGCCAGCAATGGAGCCTGGACGAGTTTCGCAGCGGCGTGGCTTGGCGAGCGCTTCAGGCGGCGGTTTGACCTATGGGCTTGGGAGATGAAATCATCGTAACGGGTCTGGCGCGCCGCATGCAGAGAAGGAACGCCGCACCCATCCGGGTGTTGGATCAGCGGGGACGGCCCCGTTGGAGCCTCTTGTGGGAGAACAATCCACGGTTTGCTGCGCTCGGCTATCGGGGGAAGGTGCAGACATTGGTAAATGCTCCGGGTCAGCGCGATTACATCGCAGCTCAGACGCTCGGGGGATGGGTTTGGCGCGAGTGGGTTTGTCCACTGGGCGAGATTTATCTGACCGACGAGGAACGGGCTGTCGGGAGTCGATATGCGGGCAGGATTCTTCTGGAGCCCGCGCTCAAGCCGGAGGCGAGTCCTAACAAGGATTGGGGATGGGACCGCTGGTGTGCCTTGTCCGAACACCTTCAATCAAAAGGATATCCGGTCTCCCAGTTTGCCTCCCAACATTGCCCGCCGTTGCCGGGAGCGGAGATCATCAACACCAAGAGTTTTCGTCAGGCCTGCGCCGTGTTGGAGCGTGCCCGGTTGGCGATCCTTCCGGAGGGCGGCCTGCATCATGCGGCCGCAGCGTTTGGAACGGCAGCGATCGTGATCTTTGGAGGCTACATTTCCCCGGCGCAGACGGGGTATGCGCATCATGTGAATTTGTTTTCAGGCGGAACGCCCTGCGGGAGACGCACGCGTTGCCCCCATTGTGCGGAAGCGATGAGCCGAATTTCGGCTAAGAAGGTTTTCGAGGAGGCGGCCTCGCTCCTTCGGGTCATTCGATTGGATTGAATGCGCTCATCCCTTCAATTCCGGCAGTCTCAGACTTTGTATTTATGAACAGTGAGATCTTCATCGGGTTCGATTCTAGAGAGGCAGCCGCCTACGAGGTGTGTGTCAGGTCGATTCGCGACCATTGCCAAGAGGTTCCACAAATGGTGCCGCTATTGGAACCGCACCTGCGAGGGTTGGGCCTCTACACGCGGCTCCATGAGCGGAGGGAGGGACGTTTGTGGGATGTGATTTCAGAAGCGCCCATGTCGACCGAGTTCGCCATCACCCGCTTTTTGACGCCACTCTTGAGTACCACGCCTTGGGCGGTGTTCTGCGACGTCGATTTTCTGTGGCGGGCGGACATCCAAGAACTGCTGGCATTAGCGGATCCGCGGTATGCGGTGCAAGTCGTGCAGCATCAGTATGCTCCGCCCGAAGGCATCAAGATGGATGGGCAATTGCAACTCAACTACCGGCGCAAGAATTGGTCGAGCCTAGTGCTTTGGAATTGCCGGCATCCGGCCCATGCGCCCCTTCAGAGCTGGATCAACACTCGGCCCGGACGAAACCTTCACGCGTTCGAGTGGTTGGACGACTCATTGATCGGGGATCTTCCACCGACCTGGAACTGGTTGGAGGGGCATTCAGATCCTGGGCTGGACCCGAAAGCAGTCCATTTCACTCGAGGCACCCCTGAAATGAAGGGCTACGAGAACATCCCCCACGCCGAGGAGTGGCGGGCCGTCCTCGCAAGTGTCCGAGAATCGTAGACCGACCCGGCGACTTCGGATGCGAAGTCGCATCTATGAACATCCTGCGAGCGCATTCGCGCCCACTGCGATGAGTCGAAGCTTAAGGAACTGCTGAGCCGAGCCCAGACCGCCCGGTGAGGGCACCGGGCCTAAACCCTGTCGTTGCTTAACCAATAAGCCCACCGTGTAGGCCGGGTCCCCCGACCGGGTGTGCCCCGTCCCACCGGCGCTTTCGGAGAAATCGCCCTACCATCCTCAGGTAGGGCTCCGATCTCAGCTCAACTGATCGAGGCGGCCGGTGCTGTCGCCGAGGCGCTCCGCTGGCGCACCCATCCGGTCAAGCATCGACAGGAATAGGTTGGCCATCGGGGTGTTCTTGGCATACCGGACATGACGTCCCGGTTTGATGGTGCCACCGCCCCGCCCTGCAAGCAGGACCGGCAAGTCGTGGTGGGCGTGGGACATGCCGTCTTCAATGGCGCTGCCGTACACGATCATCGAATTGTCCAGCAGGCTGCTGCCATCGGACTCCCGGGTCGCTTGAAGCTGTTGCAGCCACGCCGAAAATAACTGCATGTGGAAGACGTTGATCTTGGCGATCTTCTCCTTCTTGTCCTCCTTGCTCTCGTGATGGGAGAGATCGTGGTGCCCCTCCTTGACCCCAATGCCGGGATACGGACGGTTGCTCCCGTCATGGGCCATTACGAAGGTTCCTATCCGTGTGCTGTCGGTGCGGAACGCCAAGGTCATGATGTCGAACATCAACTTCACGTGATCTTCGTACTTGGCCGGAACTCCTTGCGGGCGGGTGTGGTCAGGCAACTCGACGCCCACCTTGTCGGCCATGGAGATGCGGCGCTCCACATCGCGCACCGCGCTCATGTACTCGTCAAGCTTGTGCTGATCGTTGCGCCCCAGTTGGCCGTGCAGACGCTTGGCGTCCTCTAAAACGAAATCGAGAACACTGGAACGCCGCGTCTGCCGCCGAGCGCGCACCTCGGCGGATTCGCCTGAGTCTCCTTGAGTGAACAATCGGTCGAAGGCCAGCTTCGGATCCACTTCCGGCGGCATAGGCGTGGAGCCCGAGCGCCAGGACACATTGAAGGAGTAGGCACAGCTGTAACCCGAATCACACTGGCCGGAAAGTTGCCCTCGGTCGGTGCCCAGTTCGAGGCTGGGGAACCGGGTGTGGTTGCCCACCTTCTGGGCGGCCAATTGGTCCACAGACACGCCCACCCGGATGTCCGCGCCCTGCGTCTTGCGCGCTTGGCAGGCCGTCAAAAACGTCGCCGAAGCCCGGGCATGATCGCCGGCACCGTCGCCATTGGGGCGAGCCTTGTCGTGCGCCAAACCGCTCAGCACGGTGAGTTGGTCACGCACCGGAGCCAGTGGCTGCAGAATACGAGGCAACTCAAAGGACGAGCCGGTCTGCTCGGGCGTCCAGTGCTTCATGAGAGCCCCGTTCGGGATGTACACGAAGGCCATCCTCAACGGCGGCTTGCCCGCCGAAGCCGCAGCACCCGCTGTGGCCCCCAGAGCGCGAACAGCCGGGGCCGATGCTAGAAACGGTAACGCGACCGCGGTCCCCAATCCTCGGAGAAAGGTTCGTCTCGGCTGATGTTGAAAAAGGCTCATAACGATGGGGCTTTGGACAGCTGAAGTTGAAAACGAATTTAACCCTGTTTGAATTGAACTCAAGGTTTCCAAGCAGACGAAGTGAGGGTTTTCGGGTTTTCCTGAATTATTGCGGCCCAAGCTTTGGCGTCCGGCCCGGAATTCGTTAGACTGCACACCATGCGGAGCCGCTTGTTGCTACTAACCTGCCTGTGGGTGGGTTTGGCATTCCTCGGCCAAACTGAACCAGCCACGCCCCCGGCGAGCCCTTTCCCGACTCCCTCGTCCAACACCGCTGCCATTGCCTCGGCCACCCCTGCGATCCGGAAAGGGCTTCGGTGGAACGCCGCAACCGATCGCTACGCGGCATCGATCCCCGGATGGCCCATCCAACGGGTTTTGGCACGTTTGAGCGGTCAAACCGGCTGGCGGGTTTGGATCGAAGATGGGATCGAAACCCAAATTCGGGCCCAGTTCCGAAACTTGCCCGCCCGGGAGGCGTTGCCGCGGATCCTGGGTGGATTGAATTATTCACTCACCACCTCCAGCACCGGTCGCCGGGAACTCAAGGTGTTCGCCACGCAAGCCCGCTCCAGCACCCATGAAATCATGGCCGATGAGGGCGATGGGGTGATCGCCAACGAATTGATCGTCCGTTCCAAATCCGGTTCCCCCATCGATCTAAAGCTCTTGGCGGGTCTGAATGGAGCCAGCCTCGTCGGAACCAACGGAGTGGCCGGGGCCTATCAAATCCGCTTCGATTCGGAGAAACTGGCCGAGGAAGCCAAGCAGAAGCTGGCCAATGAGTCGGAAGACCTTGCGGTCGAAAACAATCAACGACTCGATGCCCCAGATGCGCCTGTCGCGGTCTCCGGAATAACCGCCCCGCCCTTGCGATTGACGGCCACGGTGCGACCCGATGGGAACCGGCGGGTGATCGCGCTCATCGACTCGGCGCCGCAACCGCTGCCTCCGGCTTTCCAGTCCTTCTTGCTCCCCACCGTGGATGTGGTTTCGGGGGCCTCGACCTCAAGCAGCCCATCGCACGGCACTTCCATGGCCGAGGCGATGGTTCGCGGCCTGAGCGCTGGATCGCCCGAAACCAGCACCAGCACCCGCATCCAGCCGTACAATGTTTACGGTGCCAGCGAGTCGGCCTCGACGTGGGACGTGGCCCGCGGGATCACACAAGCCGCCCAAGACGGTTCCACCATCATCAACCTGTCGCTCGGTAGCGCCCAAGACAGCCCCTACCTCCGGGACGTCATCCAGCAAGTCACCGGTCAGGGGGCGTTGGTCATCGCCGCGGCAGGCAACAATGGCACCGCCGATGCCTTCTACCCGGCCGCCTATGATGCGACGCTGGCAGTGACCGCCACGGGACGCTCCGGGCAACTAACGCCCTACGCCAACCGGGGCGGCTTCGTCGATCTGGGGGTGCCCGGTTCGACCGTGGTTCAGATGGATGGGCAGTCGTGGGTGGTTCAGGGCACGTCGGTCTCGGCAGCCTACGCCTCAGGCATGGCTGGAGCCTTGGCTCAAAACCCACAGACATCGCTGGCTCCCGTTCGTTCCAAGCTCATCGAAACCTTCCCGATCCAACGGGCCAAGGGCCCCTAAAACGGAGTCCTTGCCCCTCCGGGTGCGGTCACTCGCAGTTGGTTTTAGCCTCCAGAGGCCGCCCGAGGACCACCTGGATAGGGGCTGATCTTCGAGCGGTCCAGCTCTGCGGCGGTCCATGTCTGCAGACGTGGCGCTTTCGGAGAAATCGCCCTACCTCGGAGGTGCTTGGGTGAGGTGGGGTCTCAGCAACAATCCGGAATCTATGGGAAGTTGCCGGTTTGAAATCCGCGGTTTTGCCAGATTCTCGGATCTGTTTTGTTTCAGGATGAGCGCAAGCGTTTCTTCCTTCTTCCAAATGAGGCCGAGTGCGTTCGGGGCCCACTAGATTTGATAAGAATTTCCTCGGGCAACCGACAAGCTGAGGCCAGATCGATGATACATTGAGTTTCTGGGATCAGCGGTTTTCAAACTGGCAGGTTTTATCGGTTTTCACACCGTCACTGACAATCCCCCTCTGATCAGATAAGTGGGGGTATAAACCTAGCCCTCGGGGTCTAAAGCCCCGCTTGGCGGGCCACGAGGTTTGACACCTCCTCCCTACCCGTCACAACCCGCACTTAGGGCAAAGGACGCACTCGATAAACCCGGCCTGAATCGACGATCGGATCGAAGAGTACGGTCCCTCCGGCCTGACTCATCATTTCAGCCTGGGTTGCGAAAGGACCCGGCAACGCAGCCGCCGACTCAATCGCATAGCGACGACCGATCAGCCCGTTGAAGGAAAGCCTCAGGGAGTCCGAGACGAGAGTGGGTTGGTCCCACACCACCGGACCGGCCACAGACAGCGTCGCGCCGTCGCTGTCCACGAATCCACCCGGGTTGGTGACCCGCACCCGGTACACCCCGGCCACAACCGCGGTGGCGTTGGTCAGACTCAGTCCCGAGGCCGGAAGACCGACCGCCACGCCGTCCCGCGTCCAGGCATAGGTCAAATTGGTGCCTGTCGCAGAGACACTGAGAGAAAACGCCTCCCCCGCATGCAGCGCCCGACCCACCGGCTGGGCCGTGATCACCGGCTTGGCAACCGCGGCCTGCACAGTGACCGTCGCCCAGTCGCTGAAGACGGTCGCAATATCATTCACCAATCTCAGTCGGTAGCGTCCCGCGTCTGCCGCCTGGGGGCTGGCAATGATCAGGGTCGCATTGGTGGCGTTCTTGACCTCGAGATCCTCCTTGAACCACCTGAAGGCCAACGGTTGGTCTCCCGTGAAGGAGGCCGTGAGATTCAACGTTTGCCCTGGGGTCACCGTCACGCTGATGGGTTGGGCTGTGAACACGGGCGGGTTGGCGCTCACCACCGTCAACGGCACATTGAGTTCAGCCGCATTGCCACTGAAGTTGGAGTTCTGCCATCCGCGCAGGCGCATGATGAAATTGCCGCTGACGATGGGAGTGCCTGTCAGCGTTCCTCGGGTGGACAGGGCCAAGCCCTGAGGCAGCGGAGATTCGCTCGGGACGGAGTACGACTTGGCCGTGCCATAAGAAGGACTGGTGATCGAAAACGTCACGGACATCCGGACGCCATTGGTCACCCGGGCCGACGCGGGCGTCGCGCCGGTGGCCCCCGATAGCCCATGCATGCTGCCTGCCACGGCCGCCGCACCAAAGACCCATCGGAGGATGAACAGCGTGGGAGCCGCCATCACCCCGGGCGCAGACTGCGCCACACGCAGCAGCGGGGCTAATTGAAGGAAAGCGGCCAACACATGGGGATGAATTAAAATCCGTTTCATAGAGACCAAGCCAAGAATATGAGCACTTCCGAACCGCGCAAACGCTGGCTAGGAATTAGTTGCAACCGCAACCGCCCCCGCCCACTCCGCGTCCGCCGGCCGCTGCCTCACGGCTGAACCACATATGTTCGGCCAGCAACAACCCGGCCGGATCCCGATCTCCGCGCATCGTCGCATCCGACAATGTGCGACGCTGCCACGGCTCGACCGTGGTGCAACCCGTGCCCAAGGCGATAATGACCGCAACGGCCGCCAACACCATCCCACCCGGACGGGAGGAACAGGCTGGTTGAAGGGGGAGTAAAAATTTTAAGTTCATGTCGATTCTATAAATAAAGTTCAGGCTTTAACCGTTTTTAGAAGGCGCTCGATGATTTCAACGTACTTCTTGCGGGTGGCTTCCCCTTCGTACTTGGGATGCACCGAATCAAGACGCCCCTCCGGTCCGAAGAAGTAGGAGGTCGGCATCCCGGGAGGGCGAACCTTGGAGGCCAGCTTTTCCTGGGCATCGCGCACGGTGGCAAAACTCACCGGGTTCTTCTTGAGGAAGCGATCCATGTCTGGTTGCCGCTCGTCCATGGAAACGCCGATGAGCACATAACCCTTCGATCCATAGGTCTTGTGGAGGTTTTCCAATACGGGGAAGGACTGACGACAGGGCACACACCATGAGGCCCAGAAATCGAGGTGAACCACCTTGCCGGAAAGGTCTGGCACGGTGCCTTCGAGCTGCAAGCTCTTGAGGTCCGGAAGGGTGTCACCGGGCTGAAGCCCTGCCGCCCAGCTCAGCGGAATCGTGGCCATCAGCGCCATCCCGGCGGCCGAGGTTCGCAGGAATTGGCGGCGTGGCAGGGAGATTTCAAGAGGCGACATGTTCATAAAATCGGCGACTGCTGAGTTTAGATTGAGGTCCATGAAGGAGGCCCTCGGCCCCCGGTTGAGATTCGATGAGACGGAGACCTTCGTCGGCCCCCAGCACGAGGGCCGCGGTGCTGAGCATGCCCGCCAGGGTGCAACTTGGGGCCAGCACGTGCACGGCCCGGCACCCGTTTTGGACTGGACGCCCCGTGCGCGGGTCGAGGATGTGTCCCCAGCGCTTGCCTGCTGCAGTAAAGCCGCGGTGATAATCGCCCGAGGTGGCCACGGCGGCTTCGCGGACAGCCAGCCCGCACCAAGCCCGGCCCGCTTGGTTGGGGTCTTCGAGCCCCAGGTGCCAACCTGGACGTCCATCGGCAGGCAAGCCCGTCACCCGGATGTCGGCCCCGAAGTCTATCAAGGCCCCGGTCAGTCCGCACTGACGCGCCAAAAGGGCTACCTGATCCACCGCGTACTCCTTGCCCATGCCACCCAGATCCAAGCACATCCCTGGGTTACTCAATCTCACCGAACCCGGCTTGCGCTCCACCTTTCGCCAACCGACACACTGGCGAGCGGCTTCGATCTGTGGGTCGGTGGGAATTTGTGCCCGACGCCAGTCCCACAATTGAATGAGAGGCAACGCGGTGGGATCAAACACACCGCGGGTCAAAAAATGCATCTCGTGGCACAGCGCCAAAATCCGGTCGATCTCCGGATCGGAAGCCACCGCGGCACCGCCGGCCGATGCATTGAGAACAGAGATCCAACTATCGGGCAGGAATCGGGAATACTTGGCCTCGAAGGCCGCCAACCATCCCAAAGCCTCGTCATCGAAACGGCGGATCGCCTCCGGCGAACCCACCGTAACCCACCGACACGTGGTGCCGAGAGCCATGAAGCGCAATTCCCGACCGCCATCAGTTGGCGACTCCTGACACGACTCTCGGATTCGGCGAAGGACCGGTGCGGCATTCCCCCGGACCACAGTCGCAGGCGCCGGTTCGCTGGATTGGACAGGGGCGCTCACCATTGGAAACCAATACCCATCGTGAAGACATTTGCCTGGGGGTAAGCCGACGACAAGGTCACGCCATCGAGGCCTTGCATGAGGTAGCGCTTGTAGGCCAGGTCCACAGAAACATGCTCATGCACTTGCCAATGAATGCCGACTCCCAGCGTCCACGTCTCGAGGTGGCTCAGGCGGTAATCCGCCGAATAATACTGGGGCCACGCGGGCACTGACAAAACACGCCCATCCCCGGGGAACCCAGGCTCCCCATCAAAAATCAGACTTCCATCGGACTGCAGGGCCGCGTTCACGCCGTTGGGATCCACCAACGTCCCGTTGAACACAGGCGCGTAGAAGTCGGCCGCCGACTGGACGTGGTAGCGCAGCATTGGGGAGATCACGAGTTTCTCGCCGACCTTCTGGTTCCACTGGACTGCCGCGGTGTTGGCCCAAATGCCCCAATCGTCGTGGTGGAGGCGGTAGTTGGCGTCGACACTGCCATTGAGCGCGCTCACAAAGTGGGTAATTCCGAGATAACCCACCTGCTTGATGCGTTGGTTGGGGCGATTCTCACCCACCGATGCCGAGGGATCCGAATTGTAGCCCTCGACCGGAAAGTCGTACCGGAAGTGAACCCCCTTGTACGGGTCCGTCAGATAGCCATCGGCCACGCCCACGGTCAAATTGGCCGTCAGGTACGTGTTGGGTCCCAGCAACTGGGTCACCCCCAAGAGACCATCCCAAGTATCCTTGTCTTTCCACAGCGTCTTGTTGGCCAACCAGAAGCCGGTCACTTGGTCGAAATTGCGCGCCAAACCCAAGTTCAAGATCGTGTTCTTTTGGTTGAACTCGATGCTCTGATTCCAAGACAGCCCTACCGAGCGGTAGTCACTTTCTTCGCTGTATGCAATCTGGGGCCGCGAGATGAAGCGACCGGCGGTTAGGTCGAGTTCGACCGATCCGGCACGACGGATGTCCTGAAAATTCTGGACCGGCAGGCGATCGGTTCCTGGCGCGGCGGCCGCCCCGGTCGGGGTCGCTCCCGAGATGCCATCGTAAACGAAGTTTGCTTTCACCACCGCCTTGGCGTTCAGGGCCTGTTCGGCATAAACGGCGTGGGTCCGGATGTGGATCCGGTCGTTGTCCTCGATATAATCCTCGTAGCGGTAATCCACCCGGTTCTCAGCCCGGGCTCGGACCAAGGAAACGCAGTGGAGCAACAAGGCAGTCAGGACGGGGCTGATTCGGGCCATCAGGCACCGGGACCACGGAGGCATGGGTTGGATCAGAAGGTTCAAAAGCGGGTCAGGCAATGTTTTAGGCGCCTCAACCCCCTCTAGGTTTCCCCGGTATCGCAGCCTTGCAACCCCTCCACGCGTCGTCCGTGGCTGAACCCGGTTCCTCCGGAAATCGGATTTTGCGGCGCGGACGGCGGCAACTCCGGGTTAGGCATCGGGGTCGCTAATCGGGCCAATACTCGAGCGGCGGCGGCAAAACCGAAGGTGCCGGTCACCTGAGTGGCTGAGCCAAAGCCCGATTCACAGTTGAGGCGCAGGGGCATTTCGTTGTCCGAGGCGCGGGTCGCACAAACTTGGCCGTCACGGTCCGGAAAGACCGGAGCCTCGGCCGAGTGAACACAGTCGATGCGCAGCTTTTTAGCAGTTCTCGAAAACCCGTGCTTCTGGCGGAGGCGCTTGCGCACTTCACTCAACAACCGGTCGTGCGTCACGGTGGCCAAATCGGCGACTCGAACCGCGGTCGGATCACGGCGTCCGCCGGCCCCGCCGCACACCACCAACGGAATCCCGGCACCGTGACACAAGGCGATCAACCGCACCTTGTTGGACATGGCGTCGATGGCATCCACCACGAAGTCTGGGCGGTCTTCGGAGACCGAACCGGTCTCCAACCCCAGAAGGCGCGACGCCGTGTCGACCGTGAAAAACTCCACCCGAACTTCTACCCGTGCCTCCGGGGAAATCGCCCGAACTCGTTCCGCCATGACCTCCACCTTGGACCGTCCCACCGTAGAATCCAGCGCATGCAACTGCCGGTTGATGTTGCTGACGCACACGTCGTCGAGATCGACCAAGGTCAACCGACCTATGCCCGAACGGGCGAGCGCTTCCACCACCCAGGAGCCCACGCCGCCAAGGCCGATCACTAGAACGTGCGCGGCGCGAAACCGACTCAGTGCGGCCGCCCCGTAAAGCCGTGCAATCCCTCCAAAGCGGAAATCAAAGTCACTCATGATCGAAATGCCCCACTGGCAAAACATTCAGGTCAAGGCACCCCATCCGTCGATCCGGATCCCTCGGACCCCAGGGCTCTGCGCCCGAGCAAAGTACTCCAAGTTTCGGAGACTTTCATGAACCCGTTGGAGAGTGGGCCTTGCCGTGCGCACGAAGCAAATCAGGGAACTCCAGTGAGTTCCTTGATCGAAGCCGGATGCCCTAGGCCACCCAAAAGCCATACCGCACAGAATCTGCGGAAAATCAGAGTTCCTTCCAGTTGCGGTGACGGTAGTTGTTCCAAACCCAACGGAAGTCGGGGTTGTTGGGACCGCCGCCGCTCCAGTTGAAGCTAGAAATACCGACGGCGGAATCCTTAGCGGCCTTGATGGTCTTGGCCTCGATCCAACGGTGACCCTCATAGTGGCCATCTTGGAAGGAGAAGGTGCTGAAGTTCCCGTGGAACACGGCAAACGGATCGATCCATCCCTTGGAATCTGTGCTCAGCACCCAGGTGCCGAGGTTGGAATTGCGCGGATCGGATTCTTCAATAAACACGAAGGACTGGGACGGGGAACTCACCTCGGAGGCCTTGAGGTACGGAGGCTGAGAGGTTTCCCATCCGAGAATGCCGTTCATACCATTGGCCTTGGAATAACTGTCGTAGGCCCATCCGGCGCCCGGACGCCGCTTGGAACGCAGATCTCCCGGGCAGTGATACGCTCCAAAAGCCGAGCAGTACTCCCACATTGGGGAATTGGTCATGCCCTTCTGAACCCGCCTGAGCGCTTCTTCGAGGGTAATGCCATTGGCGATGTCTGGCACCGGTCCCTGCCAATAGCCGCCACCGGTGAGTGCCACCACAGCTCCCCCCTTGTTCCTCCAACTATCGGTCGGAGCCAAGGAGTCGTTATTGTCCATCGAGTACATTTGCCACGCCAGAATCAGCTGTTTCTGGTTGCTCGCGCAGGCGGCACCCGTGGCTTTCGCTTTCGCCTTGGCCAAGGCCGGCAAGAGCATGCCGGCCAGAATCGCAATGATGGCGATGACGACGAGCAACTCGATCAAAGTGAAACCGGAATCACTCGGACGACGGCCCGACGCACTCAAAGAACACGAATTAATTTTCATGAACACGGATAAAAGTTCGGGGGAAATAATAGCCCCATTTTGAATCGGACTCCAAGCTCATACGGCGCTCCTACAGAATGTTCAAATTCCGTCGGGAGGCCGACACAACCGCACCTCGCCTGAGCCTCCAAGACTTCGCCCTCCGGTTCTTGGATGCGAATGAGGCTGAGGCGGATGGGGCGTTTTCTCGATGGAATGGGGAGGGCAAGGTTTACCAAAATCGTGTCAGTGACCCTCGCCCAATTTTTAGGGAGCCACCGGTTCATGGCCAATTTCCGTGAGAGCCCGCACAAGCTCCCAGAAAGACATTGCGTTCAACCTCCGGGTTTTGGGTCACTGGCGGGGTGACTATGGTCGAACGCATCATGACCCTGATTGTTGGGCTGCTACTGGGTCTGGCGATCGGCTGGATCCTCAGAAGTCTGCGTCGAGAACCCTCGATGGCGGCCGGCTCAGCCTTGGAGGGAGAACTGCGCCAGCAGGCCCTCCGGCGAGAGAGCGAGGCCAACGAGTGGCAGACCCGATCCGCCAACGCCCAAGCGGCCGCCGCCGCTGCGGAAGCCTCTCGGGACGGCGCGCGCCGAGAGGCGTCCCAAGCCATCGAGGCACATCGTGAAAAAGACACCGAGGCAAACTCACTTCGCCTTGAATTGGCCCAGACCCAAAGTCGCCTGGCCACGGCCACCGCAGAGAGCACTGCAGCCCGAGCCAGCATCCTCGAGCAGCAGCGGGTCCATGAAGAATCTGAGCGCAGCCTCAAGGAAACCCATGCGCAATGGGTGGCGGAATTGCGAACTTCGCAGGAGAAGTCCCTGACGGATCTCAAACAAAGCTTCGCCGGCCTGAGCGCGGAGGCTCTCAAGCAGAACGGACCGGAATTCCTGCGTCTGGCCAATGAGACGTTCACCCGCTTCCAGGAATCGGCCAAGGGAGACTTGTCCTTGCGCGAACAGCGCATCGAATCGCTGGTCAAACCCCTCGAGGATCAGCTCAAGGCCTACCAAGCTCGGCTCCAGCAAAGCGATTCCCTCCAATCGACCGCCCTCGGAGAAGTCCGACGGCAAGTTGAACAGCTTTCGACCCACAGCCAGACCCTTTCCAGCGAAACCCACCGTCTCCGCGCGGTGCTCTCCTCTAATCAGGCCCGGGGACGGTGGGGTGAAGAGACCTTGCGCCGCGTCGTGGAGGCCTCCGGCATGAGTGCCCACTGCGATTTCGTGGAACAAGTGCGCGAGGGGGATTCCAAACCCGACCTCATTGTCCGACTTCCGGGCGAGCGGGTGATCATTGTGGATTCCAAGGTCCCGGATCTGGAGTTTCTCGCGGCCGTCGATTCGGAGGAGGAAGGACGGCGCAGCGCCGCACTGGCCGAGCACGCCGCCAAGATGAAATCCACCATCAAGGCGTTGGCCGACCGAGATTATCCGGCTCAATTCAACAACGCGCTGGACCATGTGGTGCTCTTCGTTCCGGCGGAATCCCTCTTCAGCGCCGCACTCGAGGGCGATCGGGATCTCATTGTCTGGGCCGCCGAACGACACATCCTCTTGGCCACACCCGCTTCGCTCATCGCCCTACTGCGGAGCGTTGCGGTGAGCTGGCAGGCGCATGAACAGTCTCACAACGCCCAGCAAATCGCCGAGGCCGCGCAAACGCTCTACGAACGGGTCAACCGCTTCGTGGAGCATTTCGAGCGCATTCGGGACGGGTTGAGCAAGACCACCAAGGCCTATGATGACGCCGTGGGTAGCTACGAACGGATGGTCAGACCGAGTGGCGAACGCTTGGCCCGACTAGGCGGAGGCGTGGACAGCCGGACGCTCCCGGAGATCCGAACCCTCGACACCTCGCTGAGGCAGGCCCCAGAGAATCGTCTCCCCCTCGCACCGTCCAAGGAATTGGGCCCGATTGTGTGAGTGCTTGGGGTTGTCGCGACTCAGACCGTCGGCAACCTCGGCTGCAAAGACAACAGTCCAAGGACAGCCTCTGTCTTTAGCAACCAGACCCGACGCGGCGGCAAGGGCTCTTGATCGGTCAATCCCAATAGAGCAACAACCACCAAAGTGCAGGCTCCGACAATCCAGGTCCGCCGCCCGGTCCGGAATCGAGCGATGGCCTGGATGCGATGGACTAGCGATCGCGGGGCTGCCGAAGAAGGCCCCTGCCACGCTACGGCGACTCGATCTGCTTCCAAGCCCGACGCTTTCTCTAGGCACTTCAGAAGTACCTGTCCGTACAACACGTTGCTGACACGGTCCGCTGACAGTGCGTGAACATCACACGCTTCTTCGCGATCTTCACGCCATCGCTGCAGAATCCAGCCCACCACCGGGTTGAACCAATGCACGGTTCGCACCGTTTCTAGGAGCACGTTCAGCCGAAGGTCGTGCCGCCGAAGATGGGCTATCTCATGGAGAAATATTAGACGAATCTCCTTCTGGGAAAACTGCTCTGCCAAGTTGGGAGGCACCAGCAGACAAGGTTGGATTAATCCCGCCAGACACGGACCCCCCACTTCCTGGGATTGCCGAATGGGAACCCGGCGCAAGGATATCGGCTCTTCCCGGGTGGCATCATTCCAAAGGTCCACCAAACTCGATGGCGCGGACTGCGAGCGAGCAATCCTCTGTTGAAGCCGCCTCCAATCCGCTATCATCCAAGCAACTCGGATGACCACGCCTGCGGCCCATGCCGACAGGCACCAACGCCATCCATCCATGGGAAAAGACCCAGCAGTGATCGGTGGCAACAGCGGAGCGGTGACATTGAAGAGGCTAACCGGAGAAGGGATTTCCCAAGGCCACACCAATCGCGCCAACACCAGACCACTCAGGATCAACCGCCAATCGGGTGAAAGGTGCCGCCGAAGCAACCGCCGCACTCCAAGCACGAGAATTCCCAGCACTGCCGCATTGGCGGAACCGCTTATCAGATCCCACCCCAGATTGCGAATAACCTCCTGGCTCATGTCAGAATGTCTCTGACTGGCCTAGCAGGTTGCTTGCCTAACTCTGCCTACTTGGAGGTTTCGGATTCCAGAATCCGACGCAACTCGCTCATCTGAGCCTTGGAGAGCTTTCGACTCTCAACATAGTGAGCCATCATGCCAGTGAAAGATCCGCCAAAGACGCGGTCCAGAAAGGATCGTGTCGCCGCCGAGACGCACTCTGCTTCGGAGACCTTTGCGCTGTAGTGATAAATCCGACCGATGGCTTCGTAGCTCAAGGCGTCCTTGCGAACGAGTCGATTGAGCAAGGTCTTGGCGGTAACCGCCATCCAGGTGGGATCCTCTCTTTGGAGTTGAACAATAACATCCGCGGAGGTCACCGGATGTCGTTTCCAGACAATCCTCATGATCTCCCATTCCGTCTCTGAGATACGGGGTAATGGCATAATGTCTCCATCAAACGGTAACGAGGGGCTTAAGAGCTCTTCGCTACTGCCGTGCCCAACTTATGTCAATTGGGGTTTCCGATATTTTATCCAGAGAACCAGCGGCGGCCAGCCAGTCTTAGAACCGAAGCCCAGAGGACCGGAAAAGAAAACCTCCAGACCGATTCAAACCGTCATGATTTCCTTCTCCTTGATCGCCAAATGCTGATCCACCTTGGCGATGAAGGAATCGGTTAGTTTCTGAACATCGGCCTCAGCGGTCTTGATCGCATCCTCCGAGACCCCGCCGTCATTCTTGGTCTTCTTCAACGCCTCGATCGCCTGACGGCGTTCATTCCGGACGGCGACGCGCCCTTCCTCGGCGATGCGCTTGCAAATCTTTACGAACTCCTGGCGGCGCTCGGAGCTTAAATCCGGCAGCACGATGCGAATGAAGCGCCCCTGGGATGCAGGATTGAGCCCCAGACCCGAGGCTTGGATTCCCTTTTCGACGGCCTTCATGGTGGACTGGTCAAAAGGTTGCACCATGAGCATTCGGGCCTCGGGTGCTGTGATGGTGGCCAACTCCTTCAGTCGCATGTTGGAGCCATAGGCTTCCACCATCACGTTCTCAATGAGAGAGGGGGTCGCCTTGCCGGTGCGAACCCCAGAAAACTGGTTCAGGACGTGATCCTCGGACTTAAGCATCCTCTCTTCGGTGTCAAAGATCACTTCATCGATGGTCATAGTGATTATTTGTGGGTTTTGGTCGTTGTTAAAAATTGAGGCAGTGTGCTCTTCAGGTCACCACTTGGGTGCCCACCTTCTTGCCGAGCACCACATTGCGCAGATTGTGGGGCTTGAAGAAATCAAACACGATGATGGGCATCTTATTGTCCATGCAAAGAGCGAAGGCAGCGGCGTCCATAACCTTCAACTGTTTCTCTAGGGCCGTGGTGTAGCTGACCTGATCGTAGCGTTTTGCGTCGGCGTGCTTCTTGGGGTCTTTATCGTAGATGCCATCGACCTTGGTCGCCTTCAACACCACTTCGGCTCCGATCTCATTGGCTCGCAACGCAGCAGCCGTGTCGGTCGAAAAGTAAGGATTGCCGGTCCCTGCCGCGAAGATGACCACGCGACCCTTCTCCAAATGGCGCACGGCCCGGCGCCGGATGAAGGGCTCGGCAATTTGGGTCATATTGATGGCGCTTTGGACGCGGGTCGCAACGCCCTGCTTCTCGAGCGCGTCTTGAAGAGCCAAGGCGTTGATGACCGTAGCCAGCATGCCCATGTAGTCACCCGTGGCCCGCTCAATACCCTTCTCGCTGCCCTGAAGACCTCTGAAAATGTTACCTCCGCCGACCACGATCACGACTTCGACTCCCAGTTGCTGAACCTCGGCGACCTGACAAGCCATGTCGTGCACCGCCTCCGGGTTGATGCCCTGCCCCTCGACGCCTCCGAGTGCCTCACCGCTAAGTTTTAGGAGGATTCGGCGGTAACGCGGTTTGGATGCTACAGCAGGTTTCTTCATCGGCGCAGTGTTCATATCAGTCCGACGATCTAGTCGTCAACGAGGTGGCACCCCGTTCGGCTGTAATCTCCAGGTTAATTCTCCGATGAAACCCGCTCGAACCGCCGCCCTGGGGACTGACGAACCAGTCGTTTGAGTTCGAGACTAAACAGAGCGACCTGGACCGCACTGGGAGGCAACCCGGACCCGCGGATAATCGGATCCACCTCCAAAGTTTCCCGGCCGAGGGCATCCCACACGGCCTGCTCCGCCGCGTTCAGAGTGATGGACGGAAACTCCGGCTGCCCAGCTGAGACCTCAGGGCGATTGGATCCCGGGAATCGGTATTCAAACTCACTGAGAACATCCTCGATACCCTCGCACAGCTTGGCCCCTTTCTTGATTAAATCGTGACACCCCTTACTGCGCGGGCTGTCGATCCGGCCTGGTACCGCAAAGACCTGACGACCGTAGTCGTTGGCCAAATTAGCGGTAATCAGAGCTCCGCTGGACAAACTGGCCTCGATCACCACCGTCCCCAGGCTCATGCCAGCAACGATCCGGTTTCGGGCGGGAAAGGTGCCGCGGTCGGCGGAACGTCCGAAGGGAAACTGGGTCACCAAGGCTCCGCGCTCGGCGATGCGTTCGAATAAGTCGCTGTTTTCGGAAGGGTACACCCGATCAATTCCGGTACCCAACACGGCAATGGTTCGACCCTGGGCACTCAAGGCCCCTTGATGGGCCGCTGTGTCGGCCCCTCGCGCTCCTCCGCTGATGACGCTGACCCCGGTGTAGGCGAGTTGATAGCTCAGCTTCCGAGCCACCTCCATGCCGTAGGAGGTCGTCAAACGAGAGCCCACGATGGCAACCCCTTGCATGTCTTCCGGGGTCAACTTCCCCTTCACATAGAGCACCGGAGGTGGATCGTAGATTTGCTTGAGGAGCGCCGGATACTCAGGTTCGGTAAACCCCAGCACCGTCACCCCGGACTCCTGGATCCGGCGCAGTTCGCCTGCCAAATCCACTTCGGACTCCCAACGGGCGATGCTGGAGGCCATTGGACCACTGATGCCGTGCACCCGTTCCAACTCGCCCTGCGAGGCCCTGAGCACTGCCGTGGGATCGCCTCCAAAATGATCCAGCAAATGGCGGGTGCGAATCGGGCCGACACCCGAGATAAGGTTCAGGGCCACAAGGGCTTCAATGGTTTCCATGGGAAGACACTTCAAGTTTCTCCCAACTAATTCGCTGCACGGCTCCGCTTTCTTTCAGACTTGGTGCCCTTTGCGCTTTCGCATGGGGCCGATCGCTTGTTCCATTCGGAACCGACGATGCTTCACCGAATCACCGTTTCTGAACTTGCCCACCGCATCCACCAAGGAGAGGTGTCCTCCCGCGAAGCCACTCAGGCCTGCCTCGACCAAATCGGTCGGGTCGATGGCCAGGTTAAGGCCTACCTGAACTACGATGCGGCCAACGCTCTGGCACAGGCCGATGCCGCCGACCAACTGCGTGCGTCAGGTTCGGCGACCCCTTCCGAGCATCCGCTGCTGGGGGTGCCGATCAGCCTTAAAGATGTCATCGCCCAGAGAGGGCAGCCCATGACCTGCGGTTCGCGAATCTTGGGAAACTTCGTCTCCCCCTACGATGCCACGGTGGTGAAACGCCTGAAGCAGGCAGGTGCGGTGGTCTTCGGGCGACTCAACTTGGATGAGTTCGCCATGGGCAGTTCCACGGAAAACTCGGCGTTTTTCACCACGCTCAACCCCTGGGACACCACCCGAATTCCGGGAGGCTCCTCCGGGGGTTGCGCCGCCAGTGTCGCGGCCCACGAGTGCTTCGCCAGTGTCGGATCGGACACCGGGGGATCTATCCGACAACCCGCAGCCCTCTGCGGCGTGGTCGGTATAAAACCCACCTACGGTCGCGTTTCCCGCTACGGCCTAACGGCCTTCGCGAGCTCACTCGACCAAATCGGACCATTCACCAAAACTGTCACGGATGCGGCTCTGATGACTCAGGTGCTCAGTGGTCATGACCCCATGGATTCCACCTCCATGCAGGAACCGGTTCCCGATTACCGCGCGGCCTTCTCTGCCTCATTGAAGGGGCTTCGAATCGGCCTGCCCAAAGAATACATGATCGGCGGCATGCACCCCGAGGTAGAGGCATCGGTGCGCGCGGCTGTCCGCCAATTGGAGTCGCTCGGGGCCGAGATCGTCGAAGTCTCCCTGCCTCACACGGAATACGCGGCTGCGACCTACTACATCATCGCTCCGGCCGAGGCCTCAGCCAACTTGGCCCGCTTCGATGGCGTCCGCTACGGAGCCCGGGTGGATGGCTCCACACCCATGGAGCTCAACAGCCGCACTCGCGGTCAGGGCTTCGGACCCGAGGTGAAGCGCCGCATCATGCTCGG
>SXGR01352086.1_pt1 | contig 29289 bp, 28 predicted proteins | sample 3174711 | NCBI WGS metagenome assembly SXGR01 (sample SAMN11356860, study PRJNA531348) | freshwater metagenome | isolation source: freshwater sample F1-60 | place: China: Fuxian Lake, Yuxi | collected 2017-12-25 | reverse complement strand
TTGGCCGGGGTCGTTCGCGACGAGCGGCGTGTGGCCATAGGCATTGGGGTCGGTGAGTCCGTTCAGTTCGGCCAGGGCGACGGCTTGGATCACGTTGAAACGGCGCTCGGCGCGATTCTTGAAATAGACCGTCACTTCCTCGCGGTTGAGCCGGTGGAACAATCCCCACGCGGTAGCGCCGAGCCAGAAAAACGGTTGCCCGTCCGCCGTGACCAGGAAGCGTTGGTTTTCACTGACCTTGAGCGCGGGCAGGGGAGCGGCAGTGGCGGTGAGCGTTGCGGTCAACGCAGCGGCCAACGCGGCGCGAACAAAAGTGGACAGCGATTGCATGATGAAGCGAGGCGGGATGGTCGGGTGCGGGGCTGAGATACCCGCGACCGAGCGGGGCGCGGCCGAGCGTCATCCCATGCCGATACATCGAGGCGTCGATCTTTTTTCGATGGGTGGACGGCTGGGGCGGCGCTGGTGTCGCGTGCGCACATGGGTCTGGTTTTGACGATGAAAGCTATCCCGGCCCTGCTCGCGGTTGCCGTTGGGTGCGGCGCGGTCACCGCTGCGCCGAAGTCGCCGTGGTCAGGGGTCAACCCCGCGATGCTCTCGGGCGGTCTTTTCGCCGCCCGCGCAGCTCACGGTGACTACGGCTCACCGGCTGTGCGCCCGACCGCGCTCGTGGAGGTTTACGACGTGAACTGATGCCCGTGATTTGGATGCGGCGGACTGTCTGGTCGCCGCGAGCGTGAGCGAGTGGGCGAATCACCACCCGCTCACGCTCGCGGCTACGAATTCGGCTGCGAATTCGGACAACGCTCAAAACACAGCAGACGCTGCAATGAGGCGGCGCACTGTGCGGATCCGCCTTATTTCCAGCGCAGCACGGCGGTAACGGGATAGTGATCGGAAGGGTAGCGCCCGTCGCGCGCGGTGCGATCGATGGTGCTTTCGGTCGCCACGAAATCGGCGGTGTGAAAAATAAAATCGATGCGCGAACCTTTCGCGGTGCCTTTGAAACCATGGAAGCTCGCTTCCTCGGGGCCGCGGGTCGGGTGCACTTCGCGGAAGGAGTCGATCCACCGGATCGCGCCCGGGGTCGTGGGCTTCACGAGGACGGCGTAGGCGGGATTGTCCTCGTTGATATTGAAGTCGCCGGTGAGGAGCGCAGGCAGGTTAGCCGCGATTTGCGGGAGGCGGGTGGAGATGACGCGGCCGGCTTCCTGGCGTGCAACGACGCCCCGGTGGTCGAAGTGGGTGTTGGCGAAAAGGAACTCTTTGCCGGTGGCCGTTTCGCGGAGGCCCACCCAGCTGCATAGGCGGGTGAGCGCCGCGTCCCAGGATTTGCTGCCGACGACCTCCGGCGTTTCGGAAAGCCAAAAATTCCCCTCGGCGACCGCGGTAAACCGGGCCTTGCGGTAGCCGATACACGACCACTCGCCCTTGCGCTGGCCGTCGTCCCGGGCGACACCGCTGAACGCGTAGTCGGTCAGGCGGGCAGTGAGCGCGTCGTGTTGGACGGCGACGACTTCTTGAAACCCGATGAGGTCGGGCGCGTAGGCGGCGATGGTCGCGAAAAAAAGATCGGTGCGTTTCGTCCAGGCATTGTCGCCGTCCGCCGCGGTGGCGTAGCGGACGTTGAACGACATCACGCGCAACGGTTCCGCCGCGGTCGCACGCGTCACAAATCCGAGCAGGAGGAGCAGGCGGAGAAAAAGGGTCATGGTCGTGTTTGTTGACCATGGTGGCCGCCCGTGGCAACCGCGCGGCAGGAAACATTCACGATTCATCGCGGCGTCCGCTCCCCTGGCCGGAGCTCACCATTGCAACCGCTCCGGTGCCCATCCGAGTTTTTGTGCGACCTGTGTCGTCCACGACCAAGCCTCGCGATTGCTCTGGGTCCATTTTACGGGATGTCGTTCGGCGGCCAGCGCGGCGGCCTGGGGCACATCGAGGAAACGGAGCACGTTGAGATAATCGGGGCCGGCCATGTGGGACGCGGGCGGGGCGATCAACTCGACCGAGGCAAGGCCGTCGATGAAGAGCGAGGCGTAGAGGGCGTTGATGGCCTGATCGCGCGTGCCGACGAGCTGGATTGGCGTGTCGCCAAAAAGCGGATGCGTGCGCAGCGCGGCGACGGCCCGGCGGATATCCCACACGCGCATGCTGTCCATGGTTTGGCCGAGGAGTTGGTAGCGACGGCGCACTTCGTTTTGGTCGGCGGCGGCGAGCGACGAGGCGGTCGGGCCGAGACCGCGCGGGAAGAAATGCACGATCGCGGTGTCGGCCGTGGCGGCTGGAGGGATGGGCGTGGGTTTTTCGCGGTCGAGGACATACAACACGACGCGTTTCACCGGTGCGCGGTTGGCGGGGCGTTGCACGGTGAATGGCAGGCGGATCGGCGCCTGCGTGATAAAGTCCCACCTCTCGACGTCGCCCGCGCCGTCGCGACGGCCGAGTGCGAGCGGTTCCTCGGCGGCCGGCCAGCCGCGGAAGGATTTTTCGCGCAGCGCCTGCATCCACGCGGTGCGTTGCTGCGCCCACGCGGCGGTGTCGACGGGCAGCGCGGGTGTGGCCATGGCCACGAAGGTTTCGTGGATTTTGGTCGTGCGTTCGTCGGCGGGGTGGGCACCCACGGGGAAGACGCGGAGCTGTTTCGGATCGAAGAGTTTTTCGGCGGCGACGGTGATGAGTGTGTCGGGCTCGCCCTTGAGCCAGCGGTTGAACCAGCGGAATGCCGGCACTTGCAGGTCCTGCGTGTCCTTGTGCGGACCCTCGGTGATGAGCAGGCCGAGCTTGTCGGAGGCTTGGTGCAGCGCGTAGAGGCGCGCGAGTTCGCCGTGGACGCGGAGCACGCCGTCGAGGGGGAAGATCGTGTCTTTGTCGGAGTTGGCGAGGAGGAGCGGGCGCGGGGCGAGGAGGGCGGCGAGTTTCGCGTAGTCCCAGCGATAGGTGTTTACCATGAACATACAGTCGCAGTGGCCCTTGACGGTGCCGTCGATCACGTGGTTGTGGAGATCGGCGATGCCGGCGACGGGCACGGCGACCTTGATGCGATCGTCGAGTGCGGCGGTATACCACGTGTAGGCGCCGCCACCGGAGCGACCGGTCATGCCGATCTTCTCGGAGTCGACCTCGGGGCGGGACTGGAGGTAGTCGAGGGCGCGGATGCCGTTCCACGCCTCCACACCAGCGGGCGTGTAGCCGCGGGAGTTCCACCAAAACTGACCGAAGCGTCGCGTGCCGTGATGCACACCCTCGAGTTCGCCCAGTTGGATGGTGTCGATGGCGAGGCAGACGTAGCCGTGACGCGCGAACCATGCGCCATGGTGCTGGTAGCCGGTTTTGTTTCCGAGGCTCGCTGGGCCGTCTTTCACAATCGCGTGGCCGCAGACGTAGAGGATGGCGGGCGCACGGCCCTTCAGGTTTTTCGGGATATAGAGATTGGCCGTCACATAGAGCCCAGGCAGCGATTGAAAATGAAGTTTTTCGACAAAGAACTCTGCGTGTTCGACGCGTCCGGTGATGGTGGGTTTGAGGTCGGTCTTCGCGGGGCGGGGCGACAGGCCGAGCATTTCGAAAAGTTCTTCGCGATACTGCGCGCGACGGTCGGTCCAGTCGTGGAGCGTCTTCACAGCGGCGAGCGAAGAGGTCGCGAGACGCTCCGTTTCGACGCGAAAATACTCGGCGAACATCCGGTCGGCGGCGTTGGGTGCGGGGATGGGCATTGGCGTGGCGGCAAACGTGCCGAGGGCGAGGAGGGGTGCGAGCGCGGCGGCGCCGGTGGTGAGGAGCGCAGTAAAACGGCGGTGGAAAATCGTGCTTGGGTTCATGGTGGGCGAACGCGGGGAGGGGGCGGAATGCGCCCAGTTTGAAGCGTCTCCGGCCACGGATTGCACGCACGGTCGAAACTAATCTCACCGCGCACCACCGTGCGGTCGTCCGGGCTAAGCGGCCACCCGTGACGCCGGGGGTTGCCGCGTGATCGGCAACCCCGCGATCGCTGCGAGGAGACACAGCGCACCATCCCCATCCAGAATTCGTGGCCCGGCAGCTTCGCGATGAGTTGCGGCGCGCGTTCGTTCGCCGCCCGGCGCCCGACGATCGCCGCGTGGACCTCGCCCGCTGCGAGCAACGCGAGGTCCGGCCCCGCTCTTCCAGGCACCGTCAGCCCGCAATCCACTGCTTAAGTTTCCCGAACAACTCAATCGCTGCGCCCGCAAATACGGTAAAATAAGCCAGCGTCGCAAGCAGCAAACCATACGCCGTCGCCACCGCCGCGCCATCGCGTTCCATGATGCCGAGCGTGCCGATCACCACGACGAGCGCCGGGAGCGTGTTCGTAAACGGAATCCCGCCCAACGGGAGCAGCAATAACCCGGCGCCCGCGCAGACGAGCAGGCCGTGCAGCCGTATGAGCGCCGTCGTGCCGGTAATCCACGCCCACCGCGGATGCAGCCGCCGCTCGATCCAGCCGATGAACGTGCTCGCGCCTTCCAGCACGGCGCGAAAAAATTTCGGCGGTAGTTCCACCGCCAGCAACCGTGGCGGCAGCCACGGCGGCCGCCCGATCACGAAGCACGCCCCGAGCACCAAAATCATCGCGCCAAACGGCACCGACAATCCTGGGATCGAAATCGGTGAGCAAAACGGCAGCGCCAGAATGACAATCATCAACCCCGAGGCGCGTCCGCCCAGCGTGGTCATGACTTCCCGCAACGTGACTTTTCGTTCGCGAAACTGCTCTGCCAGCGCGTGCAGTTCATGGGAAAGTGTCCGCAGCGGATCGGGCCCGGTAGGCGAGGGGAGATTCATTGAACGGTGAAACGGTCGCTCAGGTCCCGCGCTTGTTGCCGTAGAGTTCGATGTGCAGCCGGTGCGCATAGCGGTAGCCGCGCGCCTTGCACAATTCCCCGAGCCAACCCGCGCGCCCACGCATTTTTTCCAGCGTCGTCGCTTCCGGCATCAGCAGCACCTTGTGCCGGGGAATCTCGCGGTGCAGCGCGGCGAGCATGTGCTCCAATTCTTGAATATCCGCCTGTCGCGAAACCACGAACTTGAATTGATACGGATACTGGTCGACCCACGCGCGCACGACGTCCGGCTGCCACCGCGTGGCCTCGTGTTTTTTTCGCCAAGCGCCGTGCTCCTGCGCGTCCGGTGCGGAATTGAGCAACTTTGGCGACAACGAGGCCAAGTCGCACGCAATCGCCTCCGGCGCCACCGTCGCCGCCGTCTCGATGGTAATATGATGCCCGAGCGTTTTGATTTCTTTGGCGAGCAATCGAATATCTTTCGCCACCATCGGCTCGCCCCCGGTGAGCACCACATGCCGCGCTGCTTGATGCTTCTGCACTTCCGCGAGGATCTGGGGCACCGTGCGCAGGTCGCCCTCGGGATTCCATGACGCGTAGGGCGTATCGCACCACGCGCACCGCAGATTACACCCGCTCGAGCGCACGAAGACCGACGGCACGCCGGTCAGCTCGCCCTCGCCCTGGATGGAATAAAAAATCTCGGAAATCAGCATGGGAGGGAGAGAACGAGAATGATTACGAGAAAGAGAAAAAGCCGGATTTCATCGTTCTAGCAATCATGCTCATGCTCGCTCTTCGGGTTCTCTTAAGCGTTCTCGTTTTTAGGCTTTTCCGGCAGCGCCTCATTGCTGGCATACACCGTGGGATCCTGCACTCCCGCGAGCGCAAACGCCTCGCGCCGCTCCACGCAGGTCCCGCATTTGCCGCAGTGGATCTCGCCGCCTTTATAGCACGACCAGGTCCGTGCGAAATTCACCCCGAGCTTCACGCCCGCCTCCGCGATTTCACCCTTGGTCATCGTGATAAACGGCCGGAGCAATTTCACCCCCGCATAGGTGCCCAGCCGCATCGCATCGCCCATCGCCTGCATGAAATCTTCCCGGCAATCGGGATAGATCGCGTGGTCACCCCCGTGCGCCGCGATCACGAGCCCTTCCGCGTCGACACTCTCCGCAAACCCGCAGGCGATCGACAACATGATCGCGTTCCGAAACGGCACGACTGTCCGCTTCATGTTTTCCGCCTCGTAGTGACCCTCAGGGATTTCGCCCCCGCTCTTCAATAAATCCGACGCGAACAACCGGTCCACAAAGTCCAGGCGCACGACTTCATGTCGCGCGCCCACGAGCGCCGCGTGCTCCACGGCGAAGGGAATCTCGCAGTGATTGTGCTTCGCCCCGTAGTCGAAACTCATGACCGCGGCCACGGCATGCTCCCGCCGCGCCCAATGGAGCGCTGCCACCGAATCCATCCCGCCAGAACACAGCACGACGACTTTCATCCCGTCACCGTGAGGAGCCCCCGCGCCGGATGCAAAATCGTTCTCGTTCTCTTACTCGTTCTCGTTCTCCTTTTTCAATCCCTCCTCCAACCACGATAAGGAGGAACGACCACGATTTCTCCGATGCTCATTTTCCACGATCCGCAATGCGCCGACTACGGCTCCGCGCTGCGCCCCGAGCAGCCTGCCCGCGTCCTCCGCACCGCCGCGCACCTCCACGCGACTCACCCTGCGTGGGAATGGCGCGTGCCGCCGCCCGCCGCTACGGTGACCGATGCCGCGCTCCTCCTCACGCACACGCCCGCGCATCTCCAACGCCTCACGCAACCCCGCGACTTCGACGCGGACACCCCCTTCTTCGAGCACATCGGCGACCACGCCCGTCGCTCCGCCTCCGCCGCCCTCACGGCCGCTCGTCACGCGGTCACGCAGCGCACTCCGGTTTTTTCCCTCATGCGGCCGCCCGGCCACCACGCCAGCGCGGGCCATGCGATGGGTTTCTGTTATTTGAACCAGATCGCACTCGCCGCGGTTCACGCCGCCTACGATTTCCCGGCCGCCATCCCTGCCGCCGGCGCTCCCGCCCACGCTCCCGCTGCAATCCCCACCCGTCGTGTGGCCATCTGGGATTTCGACGCCCATCACGGCAACGGTACCGAATCCATTTTCCAGTCCCTCGGCACGTCCGACTCTCCGCTCCGCGATTCACTTTTCTTTGCGTCGGTCCACCAACACCCCGGCTACCCCGGCACCGGCACGCGCGACCTCGGCCCGCGCCTCCGCAACTGGCCCGTCGCCCCCCGCACCCCGCGCGCCCAACACATGGCCGCCCTCCGAGCCTCCCTCGACGCCGTCATCGCGTTTCGCCCCGATCTCATGCTCGTTTCCGCCGGCTTCGACGCCTATGCGCGCGATCCGATCACCTCGATGACCCTCGAGCGCGACGACTTTGCGACCCTGGGCCATTGGCTCGCCACGGCCCGCACCTCGCCCGACTCGCTTCCCATTCCCGCCGCCGCGATCCTCGAAGGTGGCTACAGCGACGACCTCCCTTTGTTGATTGAAGCGTTCCTCAGAGCATGGGATAAAGACCCATGACCAATCCACGCGGCCCGGCGCCACACCACGCCGCCTTCCTTGTCTGACGCATGATTTCCCGCTTCCTTCCACTGCCTGTTCGCCGTTTGCTCGGCGTCAAAGTGACTACCCGCCCGCCCGCCTACCAACTCCTCGACCAGCCCGGCTCGCTGACCGCGCTCCTCGCCGCCTTGGATCGCGTCGACGAGGTCTTCCTCGATACCGAGGCGGACAATATGTACCATTACAAGACTCGCGTCTGCCTTTTCCAGCTGCTCGTCGACGGTGAGATCTTCCTCGTCGACGTCCTCGCCCCGGGCCTAAACGTCGAGCCGCTCCTCAAGGTCCTCGCGAAAAAACACCTGGTGATGCACGGCAGTGATTTCGATCTCCGCCTCCTCCACGATCTCTGTGGCTTCCGGCCGGCAAGTATCTTCGATACCATGCTCGCCGCCCAGCTCCTCGGCCGCCAACGCACCGGTCTCGCCGGTCTGCTCGAAGAACACTTCGGCGTCGCCGTCGATAAGTCCGGCCAGAAAGCCAATTGGTCCCAGCGCCCCATCACGCCGAAACTTCTCAACTACGCCGCCCTCGACGTCTGGCATCTCCCCGCCCTGCGCGACATTCTCAAACGCGACCTGAAAAAGCACGGCCGCCTCGACTGGCTGGATCAACAATGTCGCGCCCAGATCGAGTCCGGTGCCACCGGCTTCGCTCCGGCCACCGACATCGACTGGCGCATCGGCCGCAGTGAACGCCTCCGCGGTGCCGGCCTCGGCGCCCTCCACGCCATCTGGCACTGGCGCGAAAACCAAGCGCAGCGCCTCGACACCCCTCCTTTCAAAGTTTGCGGTAATATCCTCGTACTCCAAATCGCCGAAGCCGCCGACCAAGGTGACTCCGAGGCCTCGATCCTCGAGCGCGTCAACCTCGGTAAACGCCACGACCGCCTCATTGGCTCACTCTCGGCCGCCCTGCGTGAAGGTCTCGCCCGCGACCCGAAGACCCTCCCTCGCCGTCCCGGCCGCGATCCCAACCATCTCTCCCTCTCGCAAGCGGAGGTCGAGCTGCAAGACCGGATCAAAACCGACCGTGACCGGGTCGCCGATAAGCTCGGCATCGAAAATACCCTGATTGCGAACCGCTCCCAGCTCGCCCAAATCGCCCGCGCACCGGAGAAAATCGAAGACCATCTCCTCCCGTGGCAGGCCACGCTCCTCCGCGACGAACCGTCGCTGAAAAATTAGTCCCCCCTCCGCCCCCCTCGTTCTCGTTCTCCTAATCTTTCTCTTTCGTCAGCGCCGAGTGCGACACCAGCCAACTCTCCCGCGCCCACTCTCCCAGCCGGCCCAAATCTTACGAAACTTCCGCCGGCCGTCAGCGTCCCACCCACCGACTTTAACGCCCTCCCCATGAAATCGAAACTCCTGTTCTCCGCGGCTCTTGCCGCCCTCCTCTTCGCGTCCGGTTGCGCGACCCGCACTACCGCCAGCGGCGGACGCGAGACCAACATCCTTGGCGGTGCCCTGACTGTCTCGACCAACTCGTTTGAGCCCACCAACGCCGCGACGCTCGGCGTCGACACCTCGAAACTCGTGAGCAAGGGCGACCCCTCCGGTAAGAAAACCACCCTTTTCTGGGGTCTGATCACGCTGCACGATTATTGATCGTCGGAGCGGCGGTTTCCCAACCGCCGATTTTTTCCACCCCGCGGGCCCTTGGGCTTTCGGGGTTTTTCTTTGCCCCGTTCGCCCCTTGGTCTAAACTTCGCGTCCACTCGTGTCCAAGCCCGCCCGCCCTGAGCCCGTCGAACGGGCCGAAAACGCCAACATCGCGCGCCACCTCGCCCTCATGGCCGCCGCGCACCCGGCCCGCGCAGCGCTGAAGATTCCCCGCGGTCGCACGCGTGCCGGTGACATCGACTACCTCACCCTCACCTTCGCCGAACTCGACGCCGAAGTCTCCGCGTGGAGCGCCCGCCTCGCTGCCACCGGCATCGCTCGCGGGGACCGCACCCTCCTGCTGGTGCGCCAAGGGCTCCCGCTCATCGCCGCGGCCTTTGCTCTCTTCCGCCTCGGCGCCGTGCCCGTGGTGATCGATCCCGGCATGGGCCTGAAAAACTTCCTCGCCTGCGTCGCCCGCTCCCGGCCCACCGCCCTCGTCGGCATTCCCTTCGCGCAGATCCTCAGTCGCCTCTTCCGCCCTTCCTTCCGCACGGTTCGCACCCGCGTGACCGCCAGCGGCTCCGTCACCGCCCGTCGTTCGTCCGGGTCTGAAATCGTAAATCGAAAATCTGAAATCGTAAATTCATCCCCCGCCGAACTCGCCGCCATCCTCTTCACCTCCGGCTCCACCGGCGCCCCGAAAGGCGTCTGCTACGAACACGGCATGTTCGACGCTCAAGTCCGCCTCATCCGCGCGACCTACGCGATCGAGCCCGGCGAAATCGACCTTCCCCTCCTCCCTATCTTCGCTCTCTTCAACCCCGCGCTGGGCATGACGACGATCGTCCCCGAGATCGACCCTCGCCGCCCCGCCGAGGTCGACCCCGCAAAAATCGTCCAAGCCATCCGCCAAGAAAACGTCACCAATTCCTTCGGCTCCCCTACACTCTGGCGGAAGATTGGCGATCACTGCGTCGCCGAAAAAATTACGCTCCCGTCTCTCCGCCGCGTGCTCTGCGCCGGTGCCCCCGTGCCCGCCGCCCTCTGGAAATCGTCCTCCGCCTTTCTCCCTCGCGGCCAACTCCACAGCCCCTACGGCGCCACGGAAGCCTTGCCGGTCGCCTCCGTTTCCTCCCGCGAAATCGATCCCACCACAACCCGCGGCGCCTGCGTCGGCCGTCCCATCTCCGGCATCGACGTCCGCATTATCGCCGTCATCGACGGCCCCGTCGCCGCCCTCGCCGACACCCACGAACTCCCCCGCGGCGAAATCGGCGAAATGATTGTGCGTGGCCCTGTCGTCACCCAATCCTACGACGCCCTGCCCGCCGCTACCGCCGACGCCAAAATCTCCGACGCTTCCGTCGCTCAGCTTTCAGTCGCCCAACCCTCAGCTCTCAACGCTCAGCTCGGGGGCACCGCCGCCGTCTGGCACCGCATGGGCGACTGCGGCTACCTCGATGCCGACGGTCGTCTGTGGTTCGTTGGACGCAAAGTCGAGCGAGTCGAAACGCAGCAGGGCACACTCCACACCGAGCCTTGCGAGCAGGTTTTTAGATGCCACCCCCGGGTCACCCGCTGCGCCCTCGTCGGTCTCGGCGAACGCGGCCGCCAGCGTCCCGCGCTGATCGTCGAAGCCGTGGTCAAAGATTCGGCTGCCGCCCGCCTCTTCGCCCGTGAACTGCGGGCTCTCGCGCTCGAGCATGCGCACACGACACCCGTTAAACTTTTCTACTTCCACCCAAAGTTTCCCGTCGACGTCCGCCACAACGCCAAGATTCATCGCCTCACGCTCGCGTTGTGGACCGCCACCGCCAAGGGCTACGAGTCCGATCCGAAACGCTAAAACGTTGACCACAGCCTTAACGGATCAAACCCAGATAAAACCCCCGGACCGTACTGCCTTGATCCGTGTTCATACCTGTCTTTCCGTGTTCATCCGTGGTTAACCCTTCCCCCACCCTGGTTACCGGTGGCACCGGTTTTCTCGGCCGCCACCTCGTCGAACGCCTCCTCGCCGGGGGCCGTCCCGTCACCGTGCTCGCCCGCCGCGCCGATCCGGCCCTCGTCGCCCGCGGCGTTCGGTTCATCACCGCGTCCCTCGACGATGCCTCGGCTGTGGCCGCCGCCTGCGCCGGTCACGCCACCGTTTTCCACACCGCCGCGAAAGTCGGCGTCTGGGGTCGCTACGATGATTTTTTCCGCACCAACGTCCTCGGCACTCGGGCCATCCTCGCCGGCTGCCGCGGCCACGGTGTTGCGCGCCTCGTTTACACCTCGACGCCCAGCGTCGTTTACAACGGCCAATCCCTCGCGAACGCCGACGAATCCCTCCCGCTCGCGACGTCCTGCCCGAGCCCGTATCCGTTAACCAAGGCCATCGCCGAACGCGAAGTCCTCGCCGCCAACTCCGCTCCTCTCTCCGGCCTCCGCACCGTCGCCCTCCGTCCACACCTGATCTGGGGCGTCGGGGATCCGCATCTCGTCCCGCGCGTTCTCGCCCGCGCCCGGGCCGGTCGTCTCCGCATCATCGGCGACGGCACCAACCGCGTCGACATGGTCCACGTTGCCAACGCCGTCGCCGCCCACCTCGCCGCCGAACAGACCCTTTCCAGCTCGCAACCGTCGACCGCTTGCGGCCGGCCCTACTTCATCACCAACGGTGAACCCGTCCTGCTCTGGGAGTGGATCAACCAACTCCTCACCGCCCTCGGCGAACCACCGGTCACGCGTCGCCTTTCGCTCTCCACCGCATCCGCCCTCGGCGCCGTCTGTGAAACCCTGTGGCGGGTGCTCCCGGTCACCACCGAGCCACCGATGACGCGCTTCATCGCCGCCGAACTCGCGAAGGACCACTGGTTCAACCTCGCCGCCGCCCGCCGCGATCTCGGCTACGAGCCGCGTGTGTCCATGGCCGCCGGCACAGCCGAACTTATCGCGTCCCTCCGCGCGTAGCGACGGGCGTCCCTGCCCGCCGTCCGCGCTCACTTCTCATACAGCTCCGCCAGCGTATCGAGCACAGCCTCACACACGGCCGCATCCAATCGCCCGAGCCGTTTCACCAGCCGCGCCTTGTCGACGGTGCGCAGCTGATCGAGCATCCCTTCGCCCGACTTTCCACGAAACGTGCAGGTCGCCCGTGTCGGATAGTTTCGTCCCTTGGTTGTCATTGGCGCGATGATCACGGTGGCGATAGCGCGTTCATCTCATCTGGCGATACCACTAAGGCCGGCCGCGTTTTCCTGGTCTCGCTGTCGACCGTCTGAGCAAGCGTCACCAGCCACACGTCGAACCGCTGCACGACCGTTTCCATTCCTCCGCATCGAACCGCGTCGCGGTCGGCGCGTTTTCGTGGACCAATCTGTCATCCTTGGCCGCGGCCATTCCACCGAACGCCTCCGCCCAATCCGTCCGCGGCACGTTGAACGGCCGCAGAATCAGCGCCCCGTTCTTCGCCTGCAAATCGACCTCCTCGCCGAAGCCGCAGTGCTCCAGCATCGCTTTGGGAATGCAAATACCACGCGAATTTCTGATGGGCACGATCTTATTCAGCATGACCACAAAGTAATTACGGAGTCGTTCGCGGCAAGAAGAGCGCTAGATAAATTTTAGTTGGTGAGTAAAAAATATAGCCGAGCTGGAAGAATTTATCGCTGAACTTCACAGACAGAAAGTGTTGTCCGCTCCCTCCAAAGAAGCGGGGCCTAAAACCCCCGCTGCCGCACCGCCTCAAACAGCGTGATGATCGTCGCCATCGCGACATTCAACGAATCCGCCTGCCCGGCCATCGGGATGCGCACCGGCACATCGCAGTTTTCCAACCAGAATTTGCTGAGTCCATACTGTTCGCTCCCCATGACGATCGCGAGCGACCCGCGTAGATCGACGTCCGAGTAAATTTTCTCCGCCGCCGGCGTCGTCGCCACCATGCGCACGCGTTTTGCCTGCAGCCACGCCCGCACCCGCGTGCTTTCCTCGACCACTAGCGGCACCGAAAACAGCACGCCCGTTGAGGCGCGCACGACGTTCGGATTAAAAATATCCGTCACCGGATCGCACACGATCACCGCGTCGCAGCCCGCCGCATCCGCGCTCCGCAAAATGGTCCCGAGATTCCCCGGCTTCTCGATCGCCTCCACCACAAGGAAAAACGGCGCTTTCGCCCCGTCCGCCACCATCGCATCCAAATCCCCCAGCGCCCGCCGCCACTGCGGTGCCACCGCCAGCAGCCCGTCCGGCCGTTCGCGATAAGCGACCTTCGCAAACGCCTCTTTCGACAGTTCAAACACCTGCGCCCCGGCCGCGCGCGCCTGCTCGATCAGCGCCGGCTCGTTCTCCCCGAGAAACCATTCCGGCGAAAAATACAGCTCCACCAACTTAACGTTTTTCTCCAGCGCCCGCCGGATTTCGCGGTACCCTTCCACCAAAAATACCGCTGCTTCGTCCCGCGGACGCCGGTCGCGCAACTTCACGAGTTGCTTCACGCGCGGATTCTGGAGACTGGAGATTTTTTCAGGAGGTAGGTCCACGGAACACACGGAAGACACGGAAACCCGACAAAAGACAAAATCCTTTTCCTCGCCCCGGGGAAGTCCGTGTGTTCCGTGTCTGCCGTGGGCCAAAAGAAAAAACCAAACGACATCCCGTTCGCGTATCACCAAGAGATCGAACTGGAGATCACTACCCTCACCAACCTCGGTTCCGGCCTCGGTCGCGTCCAGCTTCCGTCAATCGAAAATCAAAAATCGGACATCGAAAATACAGCCGGCGGTGGCTGGGTCGTCATGGTCCCGTTCACGCTGCCCGGCGAACGCGTCCGCGTCCGCGTCTTCCGCAATCAAAAGAATTTCTCCGAAGCCGACGTCGTCGAGGTCCTCACGCCTTCTCCCCACCGCGTCGCCGCCATCTGCCCGCTCTTCGCCCGTTGCGGTGGCTGCCAATACCAGCACCTCGCCTACCCGGAGCAGCTCCTCTGGAAACAACGCCAGGTCACCGAACTCCTCCGCCACATGGCCGGCATTGAGTTCGCCGTCGCCCCCGTCGTCCCGTCGCCCCGCGAATTCGGCTACCGCTCCAAAATCACGCCGCACCTCAACCCCCCGCGCGACGTCGCGGTCCCACCGCCCATCGGTTTCCTCCGCCAAGGCACGCGCTTTGACATCGTCGACGTCCCGCGTTGCCCGATCGCCACCGACGCCATCAACGCTAAACTCCCCGAAGTCCGCGCCCGGGTCCACGCCCGCGCCGCCACCGGCGACTACACCCGCGCCTCGACGCTTCTCCTCCGCGAAGCCAGCGGCCAAGTCACCACCGACTACGAAGCGATCATCACCGAAAGTATCGACACTGGTGGTGCACAGCCGCTGAAACTCCGTTTCCTCGCTCGCGACTTCTTCCAAAACAACCCGTTCATTTTGCCGGTGTTCACCAGCTACGTCCGTGCCCAAGCGGCCGCCAGCGGCGCCCGCTATCTCGTCGACGCCTACTGCGGCAGCGGCCTTTTCGCCCTCACTGCCGCGCCGTCGTTCACCCGCGTCGCCGGCATCGAGCTGAGCGAATCCTCCATCCGCTTCGCCCGCGAAAACGCCACGGCGAACAATCTTCCGAACGTCACCTTCCAAGCTGGCGACGCCGCGCAAATCTTCGCCGGCCTCCCGACGCTCGCGACGCCTGCCGCCCCCCCCGCCTTCGCCCCCGCCGACACCGCGGTGATCATCGACCCGCCTCGCAAAGGCTGCGACGAAGCCTTTCTGTCACAACTCTTCACCTACGCCCCCCGCGCCGTCGTCTACGTCAGCTGCGATCCTGCGACCCAGATGCGCGACCTGAAAGCGTTCCTCGCCGCCGGCTACACGTTGACCGCCGCCCAGCCCTTCGACCTCTTCCCGCAAACCCGCCACCTCGAGTGCGTGCTGACCTTGGTTAAGTGACCGCGCCTTCCGTTGCCCAACTGTAACGTCGGATCGTGAACGGTCAGCGGGGAGCCACGTCTTTCACATTTATCACCTGATGAAATTCACCCTGTTCACCCGTCACGCGCTCTGGTCCGCCGCTCTCGTTTTCGCCGGCTTCACGTCGCTCCCTTCGTCTGCGTTCGCCGTCCCTCCCGCCGCCTCGCGAACTCCCGCCGCCGACCTTAATTCTCTGGCGATCCGCGAGCGCGCCGGCCTCCTCCCGGGGGCGAACCCCTTATCCAACGGCTGGGGCGTCACTCCCGCCGGCACGCACACCCGCATTAGCGACATGGCCCTGAAAATGGCCATCTTGCCCGACAAAAAAGGCTCGTCGCCGTCAGCGGCGGCCTCAGCGATACCGGCCTGACGATCTACGATCTCGCCACGCGGAAGGTCACCCAGTTCCTCCCGCTCAAGGAATCCTTCAACGGTCTTGTCTTCTCGCGCGACGGCCGCCGCATCTTCGTCTCGGGGGGCGACACCGGCCTCCTCCATGTCTTCAACTACGCCGACGGCACGGCCGCGCCCGCTCCGCCTGTCACCCCCGCTACCATCGCCGGCGCAGTTCCCTCCGCGACCGATACCGCGGATGCCCCCGTCTTCCTGGCCGGTCTCGCGATCCATCCCTCCGCTGGCCGCATCTACGTGTGCAATGAGGCCAATCACGAGATTTGGGTCCTTCATCCCGACACCCTCGCGCGCGAGGCGGTGATCCCCACCGGCCAACATCCGCACTCCTGCCTCGTCGGGGCCGACCGCAAACACCTCTACTTCACCAGGTGGGGAGCCGCTCCGTCACGATCATCGACCTCGTGAAAAACCGCCGCGTCCGCGACCTCACCGTCGGCCTCCGCCCCAACGACCTCGCCCTCGCGCCCGACGGGCGTCTCTTCGTCGCCTGCTCCGGCGACAACACCGTCCACGTCATCAACACTGGCAAAGTCGAGACCGAAGGCGAAGCCGCCAGCCCCGCCCGCCGCCTCTGGGAAGGCACGCACGAGGTGATCTCCACCTCGCTCCACCCGCAGTCCCTCGAAGGCAGCACGCCCGATGCCCTCGCTGTGTCGCCCGACGGCCATACCCTCTTCGTGGCCGACGGCAAAGGCCTCCAATCCCGCGCGAATTTCCCCACGACGACGTCGGACCCCCGTTCCCCGAACCAGTCTCCACTTTTCGACTACATCGCGCGCACCTTCGAAGGCTCCATCTCCGCCATCCCGCGTCCCGACACCGCGCAGATGGTCGCTTATACTGCCCAGGTCCGGAGAAACTCCCCTTACACTCCTGAGTGGCTCAAACGCGCGCCGATCACCAGCCACAGCGTCATTCCGACCAAAGTCGGCGATCCGTGCCCGATTAAATACGTCCTCGACATCATCAAGGAAAACCGCACCTACGACCAAGTCCTCGGCGACTTGAAAGATGCCACCGGCAAACCCATCGGCAACGGCGACCCGCGTCCCACGATCTTCGGCGAAAAGGTCACGCCGAACCACCACCAGCTCGCCCGCGACTACGTCCTCTTCGATAATCTCTATTCCAACAGCGAAGTCAGCGTCGACGGCCACAGTTGGTGCGATGCCGCGATGGCCACCGATTTCAACCAGCGCTCTTGGATCATCAGCTACTCGAAACACGGCAAACTCCCCGGCAACGAGGAGATGGAAACGCCCGCCAACGGTTACCTCTGGGACCTCTGCCGCCGCCACGGCGTTTCTTACAAAAATTACGGTGAAGGCGCCCAGCGTGTCCCCTCCGCCAACCGCGGCCAATGGGGCAATCGACGCCAGATACGCGACATGGACAAAGTCGATTTCTGGATCGCCGATCTCCACGCCGCCGAAAAAACCGGCGTCTTCACGCGCTTCACCACCATGTCGCTCGGCGAAAACCACACCAGCGGCACCACGCCCGGCGCGTTTACCCCAACGCCGCGGTGGCCAGCAACGACCAAGGCTTCGCCAAGATCGTCGCCGCCGCCTCGCGCAGCAAATTTTGGTCCGAAATGGCGATCTTCGTCATCGAAGACGATTCGCAGAACGCCCCGACCACGTCGATGCCTACCGCACCACGGGTTTTGTGATCAGCCCTTACGCGAAACGCGGCTACGTCGATTCCACGCTCTACACCGCCGCCAGCATGCTCCGCACGATGGAGCTCATCCTCGGCCTTCCGCCGCTCACGCAAAACGACGCTGGCGCCACGCCCATGTTCAACGCCTTTCAACGAGAAGCGGTGCTGACGCCTTACACGGTGCTCTCGGCGCAAGTCGATCTGATGGAGAAAAACACCAAGCGCTCGGTTTTCTGGCAGGGGTCCTCGAAGATGGATTTCACGGAATTTGACCGCGCTCCCGAGGACGCGCCCAACCGCACCCTCTGGACCGTCGCCAAAGGCGACGAACCTTACCCGACCCCGATCCATCGCGCGCTCTTTACGAAGTAGCCGTCGGTCGTCTAGCTGTCCGGTGATGCACCTCCGCCTCACCGGCCAACACGTCGCCGTCATCGGCTCCTCAAACGGCATCGGCCGCGCCATCGCCGAGGGTTTTCTGTCCGAGGGCTGCCACGTCCGCGGTTTCGATCGCGCCTTTCCCGGCACGCCCGCTCCTTTTAAGACGACCCTCGGCGACGTCACGTCGTTCGAAGAGCTCAAGGCCTTTGCCGCGACCTTCCCTGCCATCAGCCACGTGGTCTTCACCGTCGGTGTCGGCTCCGGTAAATTTGGCTTTCCGTTTTGGAATCTCGCCCCGTCCGACTGGGCGCGCGTGCTCGACATCAATCTCATCGGTGCCGTCAACGTCGCCCACGCCTTCGCCCCGGGCCTGATCGCGCGCGGCGCCGGCTCCTACTTGGTCCTCACGTCCGTCGCCGGTCAGATGGGTTCGCAGACCGATCCGCCCTACAGCGCCGCGAAGGCCGGCCTCATCAACTTCATGCAGTGCGCCGCCAAGGATTTCGCCCCGCACAATGTCCGCGTCAACGCTCTCGCTCCCGGCATGGTGCAGACCGCCCTCAACGAGTCCGTCTGGGCCGCCGGTCAGGCCAACCTCCCCGCGTCCTCCCGCCAGCCCTACACCGACTGGGCCGCAGAAAAAATCCGCAAGATTTCCCCGCTCGGTCGCTGGCAAACCCCCGCCGAATTCGCCGCCATGGCCGTCTTCCTCGCCTCCGACCACGCGAAGAACATCACTGGCCAAACCCTCAACATCGACGGCGGCCAGATCATGCACTCCTGACCTGCTGACACCGAAACTCCCCGAGCCCGATCTGAGCCGCTCGTCGTCGCCATCAAAAACCCTTCGAGACTTCCACGCCCGCCCGCTTTCGAGCTTCGCCGATTACGCGAGGCACGCACGCTCCCGCCCCGCCCTTGATTCCGATCATTAGCGAAAATGAGCGGTTAAACCCTGCCTTGGCCGATCTCGTTACCACCGCACCCTGACTCTCACCGTCCCTCTCCCTCTCTCGTTCTCTCCATCCCCCTCACTTTCCCCATGCGTATCCTCATCACCGGCGGCGGCGGCTTCCTCGGCTCCCAACTCTGCTCCGCCCTCCTCGCCCGCGGCACCCTCACCGGTCCTTCCGGCGCACCCGCGCCCCTTCGCGAAATCGTCCTCCTCGACGCCGCGTTTCACCGCCCCGCGACCGCGCATCCCACGATCCGCGTCACCCAACTCACAGGCGACATCTACGACCGGGCCACCGTCTTCGCCGCGGCCGGTCTCGCTGCTCCCGCCACGACCGTCGCCTCGATTTTTCATCTCGCCTCGATGGTCAGCGGCGAATGTGAACAGAGGTTCGACGATGCCCTGCGCGTCAATCTCGACGGCGGGCGTAACGTCTTCGAGGCCGCTCGCGCCATCACGACCGCAGCGGGTTCCCGGCCCCGTGTCGTCTTCGCCAGCAGCATCGCGTGTTACAGCGGTGAGACCGTTTCGCCCATCAACACCGACGCGACCAAACTCACGCCGCGCACCACGTACGGTATGACCAAGGCGATCTGCGAACTCCTCATCAACGATCACTCGCGTAAGGGTCACTTCGATGGCCGCACCGCCCGCCTCCCGACGGTCATCATTCGGCCCGGCCAACCCAATGCCGCCGCGTCGAGTTGGGCCAGCGGCATGTTCCGCGAACCCCTCAACGGCCAGACGTGCGCGCTCCCCGTCCGCCGCGATCAGGGCCACCCCATGACCGGTTATCGTACCGTCATCGCATCGCTCATCGCTCTCCACGAGGTCGCCGAATCCGCCCTCGCCGACGACCGCGCCTACGTCTTGCCGGCCCATACCGTCACACCGGCCCTCGCTGAATCGGCCCTCCGGCAGGTCGCCGCCGAGCGCGGCCTGATGCTCGGCCCAATCGTCGACGCGCCCGACGCCCGTATCCAAGGCATCGTGACCAATTGGCCCGTCGCCATCGACGGCTCCCGCGCCCGCGCCCTCGGCCTCCCGTCGCCTCCGGCCCTGAACGTTCTCATCGCCCACTACCTCGAGGACTTTGGACGTCCTTCCGCCTAAACGCTCGGCCCTCCCCACCGCCATGAGGGAAAATAAAATCCCAGATTGGTGGCAGGCCACGAGGAGCAAAATTCGGCGCGGTGGTTTTTCCGATGGCGTCATTTCGCGGGAACGAGCTCCGAAGCACTGCTCCCGTCCACCACGAACCCCGCTGGAATTTTCCGATCAAACGTCGCGAGTTTTTCTCTGGAGGAAACGGCCAGTCCCAGCAAAGAGACAGCGGTCGTCGCTGACGAAGGTAGCTTGCTCAGACGCGAACCGGCTGCGATCTCTCAGCGTCTGTCCCTCTTTCCAAAATTTATGACCGGCCAACGCGGTAAACTTTCGCAAGATTTTCCGTGCCTTCTCCGCTGAAGCTGCTTCCGCGTTTACCGCGACTCCGTCCACTCCGTTGACGCATACTGCTCCACGAGGCCGGTCATTTCGTCTTCGTGCAAATCCGGCCACGGGGTCGCGTGGGCCTCCCCGCCGAGCGTCACGGCGAGCCGTGCGACAAAATCTTCCTCGAATTCTTCCCAATCGACCGCCGCGCTGCCCACGTTTGCGGCCGGTCGCCAGAGTGATCCTTGGAAGAGGAGTCCGTGCTTATTCCGCTTCTGCGCCGCACCCGCGATTTTTTCGCCGGTGTCCCCGTGCACGACATCGTAAATTTCCGCGCGCTGAAAACACACGCCCGCCGGCCCCGCCGGCGCTCCCTCACTCCCCGGTCCGTTCACGCAAGGTTTCGTCACCGCCGCCACGCCTTGTGCTCGCAGTGCCGCCGCGAGCGCTTCGTGCACCTCGCGATAGCTCTGCGTCGCCCGCAAGTCCTCCAACGGATGCCCTCGCGGAATCACCAATGCAAACGTCCAGTCGTCGCGATGATCGACCACGCCGCCGCCCGTCGCCCGCCGACACAGCTCAAAGGGTGACTCCACCGCCGCGAGGGATTCGCGCACGAAGGCGATCTTCTGCGAGTAGCCAAACGTAAACGCCGGACCGCGCCACCCGTAGTGCCGAAACCGCGGCGTCGCGCGCGGATAGCGCTGCAACAACAGAAAATCGGTGGCCATGTTTTCGGCGGCACCGCTGCTGCGGGTGGGGAGAATCTCCAGAGTCATGGTCAGCCAAAGAGGCGGAGAACCCGGAAAAACACCAAACTCAATTTGCGCCTGCAGTACTTTTCCGGCCGATGGTGCGACCCGATGCAACGCGCAAACCGCCGTTTCGCGTAGCCCGCCTCGTGAGAGGCGGGACGGACCGCCTGCCAGCTCCCGCAATCCCTGCTCTCACGAGCAGGGCTACCCCGAAGCAAGCCGCCGACAAAGCGTCGCAAATTTTCGCGTTCCCAGCCCTAACCGGCTAGGTTCAAAAACCACTCTCGCACCGGCACCGGCACTTTGAGTCCTTCGACTTGCTCCGCCACCGCTTGCGGCCGGGTCTTTAGTTTTCCTGCCAAGGGTGAAATATCCAACGCGAGACACGCCTGCCGCTGCGTGGCCGCGTCGGGTGTTTCTGCCCGCGTCAAGGTAGTGATCGGCGCTTGTTTGGCCGTCAGTTTGAAGCGTTCGCGAATGCTCACCCCGAGGGCATACCGCGAGACGAGTTCCGTGCCGGCCCAATGCATCACGCCGCACACCTCCCGACGCTCGCAGAGCTCCACCAGCACCTCGGCGAGATTGTCGGCCGCACAGGGTTGACGAAACTCATCGGTATAGAGGCGCGGCGTTTTCCCTGCCGCCCAGTCCGCCAGCAGGCGTTCGTGCAGACTGCGTTTTCCGCCAGGGCTGTCACCCATCAGCAACGGCACGCGCAGGGTCACGGCAAACTCTGCGGCCGCCTCCTGCACCGCGCGTTCACCCGCCAGTTTTTGCCGCCCGTAGAGATTGATCGGCGTCGCGCGGTCGTTCGCGGTGTAGGGCATCGTGCGCGTGCCGTCGAAGACCTGCTCGGATGAAATATGCACGAACCGTGCGCTCACGTGATGCGCCAAGCGGGCGAGGAGGGCTGGCATTCCGACATTCATCGCTTGGGCCCGCGCGGGGTCCGCCTCGCATTGCGCAGGTACCGACACCGCCGCGCAGTTTACGATCGCATCCGGAAACGCGTCCAACACCGCCGCGCTCGTCGTGGTTTCATCGGTCAGATCCACGGAGCGTTTGGCGGCGAGACCTTCGATTTCGCCGACGTAAGTCCCTACGACCCCGACCACGCGATGCCCGCGTCGCGTTGCCGCCTGCACAAAAGCGGATCCGACCAAGCCCGACGCTCCGGTAAGAAAAATAGTCATCGTCCCGAAGTTGAAAGGTGAAACCAGCCCGACCGCCAGCGCTTCTTGTAACCGCCGCTGCTCCGTCCGGTCGCGGTCGGTCGCGACGACGGGCGTCATCCGGCCACGCGCGTCCCACCATGGACCAAAGCTCCCCGCCGCACGGTTCGAGCGGCCCTTCGACTGTCGTAAGAACTCTTCACCTACCAACGGCTGCTCCGGCCCAGCCTTGGGCAGCCCGTACCGCCGCCAGCAGCGTCACCGGTGCTGCCTGCGCCGCGCGTCCGCGGACCGCGTCCGCGTGGCCTATTTCATGGGGCGAGCCGCTCGACCGACCATTCCCCGTGCTTCCCCCGCCGAAAACGCAACCGGTCATGTAGCCGGCTCCGCCGGCCTTGCCAGAATTCCACGGTTTCCGGTGCCACGCGCCAGCCGCCCCAGTTCGCAGGCAGGGGCACTTCCTGGCCCGCATATTTTTTCTCCAACGCCTTCATCGTGTCTTCCAACACCGCGCGCCCGGTGATGATTGCACTCTGTTGTGCCACCCACGCTCCGAGCTGGCTCGCCCGCGGCCGGCTATGAAAATACGCCTCGCTTTCCTCCCGCGCGACCTTGGTCGCCGTGCCTTCGATCAGCACCTGCCGCTCGATCGCAATCCACGGAAATACCAACGTGACGTGCGGGTTGGCCTCCAGCTCCCGCCCTTTGCGGCTCTCGTAGCTAGAATAAAAGACAAAACCGCGCCCATCGAGGCCTTTCAGCAACACGGTGCGGGCCGAGGGGCGCCCCTCCCGTGTCGCCGTCGCGAGGGTCATCGCATTCGGTTCGGGAATCTTCGCCGCTCCGGCTTCCTGAAACCATTTCTCGAACTGCCGAAAGGGATCCCGCGCGAGATCCTTTTCGGCGAGACCAGCAAGGGAGTAATCTTTTCGAAGATCGGCCAGAGACATTTGCCGTCAACTTGCCCCGCCGGTTCCCCTCTGTCAAAAAATCATCTCGTCAATCTGTCGATCTGGTCGCTCGCTGCTGGAAACGCTTTTTTCAGCTCGTCGCGTTCACCCAATTCGAAGTCCGTGTCCTCCCACGCGGGCGACGTCGTGCAGCTGAGCAGTGTCCAGCCCACCGTCGACCCTGCGGCCAACCGTGCGCCTTGCCAGACCCCGCGCGCGACGGCCAGTTGGGGTACCTCACTGGCGCAAACTGCTGCTCCCAGCCGGGTGACTCGCATGCTGCCGTCGCGGGGATCAAGGATCACGTGCTCCAACGCGTCGCCGGCGTGGAAATACCACACCTCGTCGATCTTGAGCCGGTGCAGGGCGGAAAAATCCACGGCCGTCACCAGAAAATAGATCGCCGATTCCGCGCACCGGCCGTTGTCCAATTTCACCGTGCTTGCTCGGGTCCGCCGAAACCATCCTCCCTCCAGCGGCAGCGGCTCCAGCCCCAACTGTGCAATGATCTTCCGAGCCTCTTCGTTCATGCGCTGATGTCCTGCCCGCGGAAACTACGGAACACACGGAAAAATTTCCGCGCCGCCTAAATTTTCGTGTATTCTGGGGGGGCGTGGGCACCCTCTGGACTGTGACCCCCTCGGCCTACATCGACCTCCACTCCGCCGATCTCCTCTCTCGCCTCCAACGGCTCGTGGGTATCTCCACCGTCAATCCGCCGGGTGAAAATTACGACGCCATCACCGCTGAGCTAGCGCGTGATCTCACCGCTGTCGGCCTCCGCACCCGCCGCTTCATGATCCCGCGCGCGCTCCTCCGCCAAACTCTGCCGCCTGCCCAGCACGCCTTCCCGCGCTACAACGTCCTCGGCAAACTTGCCGCCCCGGGTGCGAAAAAAACCCTCCACTTCAACGCCCACTACGACGTCGTGCCCGTTTCCGGTAATTGGCGACACGGCAGCCCGTTCAGCGGCACCGTCGACGCCGGCTGGGTCTACGGCCGCGGCACCGCCGACATGAAGGGCTCCATCGCGAGTCTCCTCTTCGCTCTCCAGGCCGTCCGCGCCACGGGCACTGCTCCGCGCCTCAGTGTCGAGGTCTCGTTCACCGCCGACGAGGACACGGATTCCGTGCTTGGCACCGGCTGGTTGGTCGCCCACGCACCCATCAAGCCCGACTACGCCGTTGTCATGGAAGGTGGCGAACTCAACCGGGTCTGCTGCGGCCACAACGGCACACTCTGGCTCGAAGTCACCGTCCACGGCCGCGCCGCCCACGGCTCCATGCCCGAGCGCGGCATCAACGCTCTGGAAAAAATGTCCGCGCTGGTCCTCGCCTTAGGCGACTACCAGCGCCGCCTCGCCCGGCGCGCGTTTGTCACTCCCGAGGGCACGACCATGCGCCCGACGATCAACCTCGGGGGCGAGTTCTCCGCCGGCCCCGGCGGCAAGATCAACACCGTGCCCGCCCTCGCACGCTTCACCATCGACCGCCGCATCCTCGCGGTCGAAGACCAAGCCGCCGCCGAGCGTGAACTGCGGGCGTTCCTCGCCGCCGCCGCGCGCAAGCTCCCGCAGTGCAAAATCTCCGTCGCCAAAATCTCCGAGAATTTTTCCTGCTTCTCGCAACCGACGCATCCGTTCTTCACCGCCATGGCCGGTTGCGTGACCCGCGTGCGCAAACAGCCGACCGTCTTTAACGTCTCGCCGGGCTTCAACGACATGCATTTCTTCTCGCACCACCTGAAAATTCCCACGCTCGGCTACGGCCCCGGCGGCGAAGATTTCCACGCCGTCAACGAGCGCGCCAAGGTAAAGGAGCTTCTCGCCAGCGCGAAGATCTACGCCGACCTACTCACAAGCTTCGCCGGTTGATCCGCCTCGTCGATCTCGGGCTATTTCAGTCCCTGCCGAATCATGTTTACCGCGATCGCGGCGAGCAGCAGTGACACAATTTTCGAAATCGCGCGCATTCCGGTTGGCCGGATGATGCGCCCGATTCGTTCGCTAGAAGCGAAGGCCAGCACGACCAGCACGAGGTTCGCCGCGAGCGCCGCAAACGTCACCCCCACGCCCAGCGTCTGCGCCAGCAAGATCAGTGTCGTGATCGACGCCGGTCCCGCAATCAGCGGCATCCCGAGCGGCACCACCCCAAAATCATCCGCCAGCTTCGCCGGCTCTTCTGTTGCCGAATGGATCAGGTCGCGCGCGGCGAGGATGAACAAAATCAACCCACCCGCGATTTGAAAGTCGCTCGGCGTAATGCCCAGCGCAGTGAAAAGCGTCTGGCCCAAAAACAAAAATAACAGCGCCACCGCGCCTCCGGTCCAGGTCGCCTGCGTGGCGATCTTTTTCTTAGTCGCCGCGGGCACACCGGCACCCATCGCCAGGAAAATCGCCGCCAGTCCGATCGGGTCGATGGCCACAAAAAGCGGAATGAAGGCCTTCAGGAAACTTTCCAAGATCGGCGGCATGGTTTGACTCTCCCTGTTGATCGCGTCGTCGGCAAGCCTCTGCCGGCTCCACTAAAAATTCTTTCGTGTGTTTCGTCCATTTCGTGGTTCGCTCCCCTCGCTCTATGAACATCAACGCCACGCTCACGCCGCAGCGCCTCACCAAGAAAACCGCGCACGTTTTCGAACTCGCCGGCCAAAAAATCCGCGCCATCGACGCCGCGTGGGATTCCGCCAAGGGCACGCCCGTCTTCACCGTCGCCGGTCAATATACCTCGCGCGGCTGGACCGAGTGGACCCAGGGCTTCCAGTTCGGCATGGGCTTCCTCCATTTCGACGCCACCGGCGACGCCTCTTCCCTCCAACTCGCCCGCGAGAAAACCGTGAAATTCATGGCCTCGCACGTCTCGCACGTCGGTGTCCACGACCACGGGTTCAACAACGTCTCCACCTACGGCAACCTCCGCCGTCTCATGCTCGAGGGCAAAGTCCCGCACAATGCCGACGAACTGAACTTCCTCGAGCTCGCCCTCAAAGTCTCCGGCGCGGTCCAAGCCGCCCGTTACGCCACCACCAACGCGAAGGGCCCTTGGTCCCCCGTCGCCGGCGGCCCCGGCGTCGCGCCCAGCGGCTACGTCTACTCTTTCAACGGCCCGCAGTCCCTCTTCGCCGATACGATCCGCTCCATGCGTTCCCTCGTCGTCGCACACCAGCTCGGCCACTCGCTCATGGGCGAGGGCGATAAGCCTACGAATCTCCTCCACCGGGCCATCGAACACGCCGCCACCACCGCACGTTTCAACGTCTTCTTCGGCCAGGGCCGCGATAGCTATGATGTCCGCGGACGCGTCGCCCACGAATCCGTCTTCAATCGCAACGACGGTCAGTTCCGCTGTCCGTCCTCCCAGCAGGGCTACTCGCCGTTCACCACGTGGACGCGCGGTGCCGCTTGGATTATCGCCGGCTACGCCGAGCAGCTCGAGTTTCTGGATACAGCCAAAGGCACCGATCTCGACGCCGTCGGCGGTCGCCGTGCCGTCACCGATCTCTTCCTCGAGACCGCCCGCGCCACGAGCGACTACTACATCGATGGCTACTCCGCGAAAGACGGCGTACCCTACTGGGATTCCATGGCCCTCAACAGCCATCAGCTCGGTGACATCACCAAGAAAAACGCCGATCCTTACAACGCCCACGAACCCGTCGACAGCTCCGCCGCCGCCATCGCCGCGCAAGGGTTTCTCCGCCTCGGCACCTACCTCGCCGCGAAAGGCGAAAAGTCCGCTGGAAAAAAATACTTCCAAGCCGGCCTGACCATCGCCGACACGCTCTTCGAGGAGCCCTATCTCTCCACCGACAATAAACACCAAGGCCTGCTCCTCCACAGCGTCTACCATCGCCCCAACGGCTGGGACCACGTCGCGAAGGGGCAAAAAGTCCCCAACGGCGAATCTTCGATGTGGGGCGACTACCACGCGATGGAACTTGCACTTCTCATCCAGCGCCTCGCCGAGGGCAAATACACTACGTTCTTCTAAAAATCGTTCTCGTTCCTCGTTATCGGAATCGTTCTCTCTGCCGTCCGCCGGATGGAGAGAACGAGAAAGATTACGAGGACGAGAAAGAGTCCTCGTCCGCCGCGCCCGCCACCCGTGCCCACACCGCTCCTCTACGAATCCCACTGCCACACGCCGCTGTGCAAACACGCCCATGGCATGCCCATGGACTACGCCGCCGAGGCCCTCGCGCGCGGGCTGAAGGGCATCATCTTCACGTGCCACTGCCCGTTGCCTGATGGCATCTCGCAATCCGTCCGCATGGCGCCTGAGGAATACGACCGCTACGTCGAGTGGGTCGGCGAGGCTCATGATCAATTCGCCGGCCGCCTCGATGTGCGCCTCGGCCTGGAGAGCGACTACTATCCGGGCGTCGAACCGTGGTTGGAAAAACTCCACGCCCGCGTGCCCCTCCATCACGTCCTCGGCAGCGTCCACCCCCAAGTCCCCGACTACCGTCTCCGCTATTATCGCGGCAACTGGTTCGCGTATCAACAAACCTACTTCGATCACCTCGCCCGCTCGGCCGAGACCGGCCTCTACGACACCCTCGCGCATCCCGACCTCATAAAGAACGAGTCGCCGTCCGACTGGCACTTCGAGCGCATCTCGCCGTTTATCGAACGCGCCCTCGACCGCATCGCGAAGACGGGCGTCGCCATGGAGCTCAACACCAGCGGCGTGAACAAAGCCATCCGCGAGATCAACCCGAGTCCCACGATGCTCGGCCTCATGCACGCCCGCGGCATTCCCGTCGTCATTGGTGCCGACGCCCACCGCCCCACGCGCGTCGCCGACGGCTACGCCGACGCCCTCCGCACGCTACAGACTGTCGGCTACACGGAGATCAGTTTCTTCCTTGATCGTCGTCGCCAGACCATCCCCATCTTCGCTGCGCTCGGCTCGTTGGTTTGAGTCGGTCGTCTCGCGTCTGAACATGCCCGTCGCGCCGCTCAACCTCTACGACCTCACACGCGAACAGCTCCGCGTGCAGCTCGTCCGCTGGGATTTCAACTCCGTGCACACCGCCCGACTGTGGAACTACCTCTACATCAAACTCGCCGCGTCGCTCGACGCGATGCCGGAGTTGCCGCCGAAACTTCGCGCGCGCCTCGCCACCGACACCCACCTCGGCGTCTTCCCCACCGCCCTCGAAACCGCCTCGAGCGACGGCTTCACCCACAAATATCTCCTCGCGCTCGCCGACGCCGAACGCATCGAGACCGTCCTCATGCGCTACACCGGCCGCGTCACGGCCTGTATCAGCAGCCAGGTGGGTTGTGCGATGGGCTGCGTGTTTTGTGCGACTGGCCAGATGGGCTACACGCGCCATCTCACCGCCGGCGAAATCGTCGCCCAGGCCGTCCACGTCGCCCGCGCCCTCCGCGCCCCAGCCCCGTCATCCGCCCCGTCGCGCGCCCCTAAAAAGTGTCACGTAATACGTGACAAACCCGTAGCCGAGCGTCTCCGCAACCTCGTCCTTATGGGCATGGGCGAGCCGCTCCACAACTACGATGCGGTCATGCACGCGGTCGATATTCTCCGCGATCCCAACGGCCTCGCGCTCGGGGCCGAGCGCATCACCGTCAGCACCGTGGGCGTCGTGCCAGGCATTCTCCGTCTCGCCGCTGAAAAACGCCCGGTCCATCTCGCCGTTTCCCTCCACGCCGCGAACCAGACCGAACGCGCCGCGCTCGTCCCCGCGGCGAAAAAATGGCCGCTCGACGAACTGATGTCCGCGTGCCGCACCTACAGCGAAACCACGGGCCGCCGGATCTTCTACGAGTGGACGCTCATCGAGGGGAAAAACGACTCTCCGGCCCACGCCCGGACCGTCGGCGAACTCCTCGGCAATTTGCCCGCGCAGGTGAATCTGATCCCGCTCAATCCGACTAATGGATACGCGGGCGCGCCCACGGCCACGGAGGCCGCGCGGGTGTTTCAGCACATCCTTTCTTCGGAGTTCAAAATCCGGAGCACCGTGCGCCAACGTCGCGGTATCGATATCGCCGCCGGCTGCGGTCAACTCGCGGTGGCGGAGGCGGCGTCCCGGTAATCGCGCCTCGCTCGGCCCAGCGAATGAGCGAGCGTTGCACCCCGTGGGTCAGCGCTGATCGCGCCGCCCGCTTCATCGCCGCGCCGGGCTGGACCGAAACGAGCGCTCGCGCTCGGGCCGAAGCAGATCTCCTCTTTTGCCCATCCTTCTTCCAATGCTCCGCAGCCGAAATGCCTCCCGTTGGATTCTTGGCGGATTGATCGTCGTTGGCGGGCTCCATGCCGCCGAACCTGAACCGGGCCGACCGACCGAATCGGAACTCTCGGCCATCCGCACCGAAGTGGCCGCCTTTCGAAAAAAGGTCTGGTCAGCTGAATCTGTGGGTGAACTCGGGTTCGGGTAGGTGCCCAAGATTGTGATATAGGGGCGACCTCCATCGCCCGGTAGGTGCGAAAGCCATAGGAGCGTCTGGTGACCACGCGGATTTTATTGTTCAGACCCTCGACTGCGCCGCTCGACAACTCGCCCTTCGCTCTAAACCAATTTAAGAGCAGCGCTTCATGGC
>SXGR01573051.1_pt1 | contig 29352 bp, 28 predicted proteins | sample 3174711 | NCBI WGS metagenome assembly SXGR01 (sample SAMN11356860, study PRJNA531348) | freshwater metagenome | isolation source: freshwater sample F1-60 | place: China: Fuxian Lake, Yuxi | collected 2017-12-25 | reverse complement strand
TCCTGGAAGATGTCATCGACCGCCGAGCGGTCGAAGGCATAGGCGTGGATGAATGCGCTGAGCATCTCGGCGTGCTGCCGGATGAGGATGTCGAAAATGTCCTCGGCGCGGGTCATTGACGCGGGGGAGTGCGGTGCCTCCCTGACGCAACGGTAGTTCGCCGCCCGATGTGGCGTCGGGACCAGTTCCTACCATCGGGTCCTCAGCGCCATGCCCATCTTTGCGCTCAAAATGCTCTTCGGCGACTCGGCGCGCTTCTACGGCATGCTGCTTGGGCTCGCGTTTTCTACGCTGCTCATCTCGCAGCAGGCCTCGATCTTCGTCGGGCTGATGACGAGGACCTTCGGTTTCGTTACCGACACGCCTCAGCCGGACCTCTGGATCGCCGACCCGCTGCAGCGGTTTCTTGACGACAACAAGCCTCTCCGTTCGACCGCGGTTCAGCGCGTGCGATCGAGCCCGGGGGTCGACTGGGCGGTGCCGCTGTACAAGGGGCTCCTCACGGTGGCTCTTGCCGATGGGAAGCGCCAGATGGCGCAGGTCATCGGAGTCGACGATGCGACGCTCATTGGCGGTCCCGGCGTGATGCTCGAAGGAAGCCTGAGCGACCTCCGAAAGCCCGACGCGATCATCGTGGATGTTCGCGCCACCGAGCGTGAATTCCGAATGCAGAACCCACCCGATGGCGGTCCGCCGCGCGGCCTGCGCGTGGGTGACACGCTGGAGATGAACGATCGCCGTGCCGAAGTCGTCGGCATCTGCAAGGCCACACAAACCTTTCAGAGTCAGCCGGTCATCTACACCACCTACAACCGAGCCGTCGAATTCGCCCCGCGCGAGCGACGAATGGTCACGATGGTGCTCGTCGGCGTAGGAGATTCGGCCGATCGAGCCGAGATCGCTGCGGGCATCACAGAGCGCACGGGGCTGGCGGCGTACACGGGACCTGAGTTCGCTGCGAAGACCGTCGGGTATTGGATGGCGGAGACCGGGATCCCCATCAACTTTGGCACCGCGATCGTGCTCGGATTCTTCGTGGGGGTCGCCGTCGCGGGCCAAATGTTCTACAACTTTGTACTCGACAACCTCAAGAGCTTCGGCGCGATGAAGGCGATGGGGGCCTCGCGGCGGACGCTGTTCGGGATGGTGGTTCTGCAAGCGGCGACTGTGGCGGTTCTTGGATTTGGCATTGGGATCGGTGCGACGAGTGCGTTTGGCATATCGCTTCCGGAGGGGCGGCTCGCCTTCCGGATGATCTGGCAGATTCCGGTGGGCGCGGCGATTTCGGTCATCGTGATCTGTTCGGCGAGCGCAGCGCTTGGACTCTGGCGGGTGATGCGCCTTGATCCGGCCGATGTGTTCAAAGGCGAGTGATGATGACGACCGCCCCGCCAACATCGATGGCCATCTCCGCGCGCGGCGTGGAGAAGGCCTATGTCACAGGTGACACGAAGGTAACGGCGCTGCGCGGCGCGAACCTTGAAGTGAAGCCAGGCGAAATCGTGATGCTTGTGGGTCCGTCGGGGTGCGGGAAGACATCGCTTATCTCGATCCTTGCAGGGCTTCTCGCGCGAGACGGCGGCGATCTCGAAGTGTTCGGTCAAGATCCGCAAGCCCTGTCGAACGAAGCGCGAACCACTTGGCGTCGCGAGCACATCGGATTTGTGTTCCAACAGTTCAACCTCATCCCGACACTGACGATTGCGGAGAATGTCGCGATCCCGCTCGTCCTGCATGGAGTGAGTCGGCGTGACGCGTGCGAGCGCGCGGTCTTGGCGCTCGCCGAGGTCGGGCTCGAAGGACGGCAAGCGAGCCGGCCGAACCTGCTTTCGGGAGGGCAGCAGCAGCGCGTCGCCATCGCGCGCGCACTCGTGAACGAGCCGAAGTTGCTCGTGTGCGATGAGCCCACGAGCGCGCTCGACGGGCAAACCGGTCAGCGCATCATGGAGATCGTGGCGCGCGTCGGGCGCTACGGCGACCGCGCCGGTGTCGTCGTGACGCACGACGAACGGATCTTTCACCTTGCCGATCGGATCGTCCACATGGATGATGGTCGCATCGATCGGATCGGGCCGCCTCCTCGAAGGAACCATCATGACTGAGAGAACCCGCCGTCGATTCCCGCCCTTTCGATATCTCGTGGTGCCGGTCCTCGCCGTCGCGGGGGTGGTGACGGCGATCTATACGGTTTGGGCACAAGTCCCCACGAACATCGCGCAGCAGCCGCTCGCCGAGCCGCCGCGCAGCCCATTCGCCAAGCGCATCGCGGGGCTCGGCACAGTGCTTCCTGCGTCCCATGTGGTTAGCGTGGGCACCGTGTTGCCAGGCATCGTCGAGGAGGTCGCGGTCATTGATGGGCAGCTGGTGAAGAAGGGCGACGAGCTCTTCCGAATCGACGGTCGACAGACAAGAGCCGACCTCTTGGTGGCACGAGCCAAGCTTGAGGTCGCCAAGGGCACGCTCGCGGGCGTGAAGGCGCTCCCACGCGAACCCGATCGGCGCGACGCCAGCGCGCGTGTCGCGGAGGCGACGGCGAGGCTTGCGGACGCGCGCGGGCGACTCGCGCGGCTTGTGGAACTTGGCCCCGATGCCGCGACGAGTCGGAACGAGCGACCGCGACTCGAGTACGAAGTGGCTGCGGCCGATGCGGCGATGCAGCAGGCGCTCGCGCACAACGACCTCGTGTTCGCGGGCGCGTGGCCGGAAGATCTCGCTGTGGCCCAGGCCCAGGTCGAGGTCGCCGCTGCGGAGGTCGGTCGCCTGGGGGTGCAGCTTGAGCGTGAGACAGTGCGCGCGCCATTCGACGGGTCGGTGCTCTATGTCGACATCGATCAAGGAGAGCATGTCGTGCCCGGATCCGTGCAGCAGATGATCGCGGTGGGAGTGCTCGACCCGCTCCATGTCCGCGTGCAGATCGACGAGATCGACGCGTGGCGGTTCACGGCCGAGTCGAAGGCGGTGGCGTTGCCGCGCGGCGGCGCACCGGGCGAGTTCCCGCTCACCTTCATTCGGGTGATCCCGCTCGTGATTCCCAAGCGACAGCTGAGCGGCGATTCGCAGGAGCGCGTCGATGTGAGGATCATGGAGATCGAGTACGAGGTCGCGAACCCCCATTCGATGGCGCTCTTACCCGGTCAGGTCGTCGATGTCTTTATTGAGGCGCCGTAGCGGCGCGAGAGGCGCGCGATGAAAAAGCCCTCCAGCGGGGGGACAAGTCGGCGCGCGTGCTGGATTGAGGCCGGGAGTTCGCGGCCCATCCACGACGCGAGTGCCCTAACGCCGAGGGAGCTCGCGAGGTGCGTGTCGACGATGTCGATCGCGTCGCCGTACCTTTCGAGGGCTCGCTCAAGGACGAGTTCGTTCTCTTCCGGTGCAAGCGTGCAGGTTGAGTAGACGAGTGTGCCGCCTTCCCGAAGTGCTTCAATCCCCGCGTGCAGGAGCGATTTCTGAGAACTTGCGAGTCGCCGGATCTTGGCGATGGACCAGTCGGCTGCGGCCGCTTTGTCTCCGGCGAGGATCCTCCCCTCGGCCGAGCAGGGCGCGTCGAGGAGGACGCGGTCGAAGCCCCCGCGATTGGCGCGCGCCCACCGCTCGCCGCGAGCGACATGGATCTCCGCGTGGGCGCCGAGGGTTCGCAAGACTTCCTTCAGCCGGAAGGCGCGCGGACGGCTCGCTTCGACGGCGACGAGGCGCCCGCGATTGCTCATCATCGCCGCGATGTGCGAGGTCTTGCTCCCAGGAGCGGCACAGAGGTCGAGCACGGACTCACCAGGCTTTGGATCGAGCGCAAGCGTGACAGCCATGCTCGAGAGCGATTGGATGTGAAAGTCGCCGTCGGACGAACTCGGAAGCCGCTGGAGTTCGCGGACGCTGGTGTGGGCAAGCACGGCCTCCGGGCACCATGGCACGCGCGTGAATGCGATGCCGCGAGCCGAGAGATGCGCGAGCGTGGCTTCCGGATCGCCACGCAGTGGGTTGAGGCGGATCGCCGTCACCGCAGGTTCCGCGCGTGGCATGATCGCCGCGTCGAGGGCATCGCCGCTGAGGATCAGTCGCATGCGGTCAAGAAACTCGCGCGGGATGGGCTCGGTCACGGCGTCGAAGGACCCAGGAGCGCAAGTCGGAGTGTGGTGTCTGACGCAGACATGAAGTGGCGAGGCCAGCCGAGCTCCTGTTCGATCTCGCCAGCGTGAAGGAGCCGTTCGACGCGAGTGCCGGTGTCGCTCGCGAGCGCCCGAATGTCCACATCACGCAGGTGCGTGCCACCGAGCATGGCCGCCAGCGCATCGAGGTAGGCAACTGTCACCTCACGGGCGCGTTCGCTGAGTTCACGGCGCGGGCAGGCGAATTCCAGGATGAAGCGCGATGCGCCGTTGCCGCCGAGCGCTGTGCGTACAAGCGTGCACAGCGCGTCGTGCGAGATGTAGTAGGCGAGTCCCTCGGCGACCCAGAGCGAGGGTGTGGTGGCGGTCCACCCCGAGGTCTCGAGAGATGCGCTGAGCGCGTGATCGTCGCTCACATCACACTGAACGAACGCCATGCGGGAGGTGACCGACTCATCGGCGCAACGGCGAACCAGCGCGCGCTTCTCATCGACGGACGAGTAGTCGATCTCAATGGCCCGCGCGGCTGGGTGCATCACGCACCAGTCAAGGGCGAGCGGGCTCAGCCCGGCACCTGGAACGATGAGGAGATTCGCGGCAGGATCCTGTGACTGTGCGAACCCCTCCAGCCACGCGCGAATGCCGGCCTTGCGCAGGCGGACGCGGCGTTGGGCGTTGCCGAGGTCACGGCGGGCCAACGCCGCCAAGGGCTCGCCGTCATGGAGGTCGAGCGCAGAAACCAGGCGCTTCGCCTCGGGAGTGACCGCCATGTCGTCGCCACCGAGCAGCATGACCATGGCGCTCGTCGCGCCCGCGCGCACGGTGATCGGGGTGCTCACCATCGCAGCGTATGCCTGCGGAGAGTCATTGGTGGAGTTGGCACGGTGGGCGATAGACTTCGCGTACCGCGGTGAAGGAGTAACTCAACATGGAAGACACGATGAGTTTCATGCTGGCGGGTCTGGTTGGATTTGCGCTCGCCGCCGCGTGCGGCATGCGGGTCTTCGCACCGCTGGCGATCCTTTCGATCGCGTCGCACTTCGGTTGGATCGCCCTCGGTGGTGGCTTCTCGTGGTTGGGATCGACGCCCGCCATGGTGTGCTTCGTGGCGGCGTGCGTGATCGAGGCCGTCGGCATGCTGGTGCCGGTCATCGACCACGCGCTCGATGTCGCGGCAGCACCCGTGGCCGCCGTTGCCGGGACGCTGGTGATGGCGACACAACTGGCGACCTCCTCGGGGGTCGACACGAGCATCGTGCCGCCGTGGGCAACCTGGGCGCTCGCGGCCGTCGTCGGCGGCGGTGTGGCGACGGGCGTGCACTTTGCGAGCGCGGCCGTGCGTGCTGGGTCGACGGCCTCGACGGGGGGCATTCTCAATCCGATCTACTCACTCCTCGAGACGGCGGCGAGCATGGTGGTTGCCGTTCTCGCGGTGGTGGTTCCCATCCTCGCCGTCATTCTGGCGTTCGTCGTTGTCGCGGGCATCGTTGTGGCAGCGTGGGTCTTCTACCGAGTTCTGAAGAACGCGAAGGCGAAGGTGATGGGCGGTTCGATTCAGGGAACGCCCGCGCGCGCGTGACCTGAAAAAGCGGCGCACTTTCGCGAACTCATGTGTGCGGTGCGTACCGTTCCGCCCGCAGCGCCCTGCGTGTGGCCGGGTGTGCGCGCGATGGGAGCCGCGCGCGCTGCATTCATTGTTCCCGGGAGAGAACGGATGAGACGAAGCATGTTGTGGTCGGTCGTTGTCATCGGCGCGCTGTCGGCGGTAGAGGCGGCGCCGGGCGGGGTCGTCGTCACAGCCTGGAACTTCAATGGACCTGCGGGCACCAGCGAGCCGTCGGAGGGGAGAGGGACTGCGAGCGTCATTGGTGGCGCGACCGCAAACTTTGCGGCCGGGTCGCCCGTCGACACGAGTGCACCGAGTCCGGCGGAAAACAAGGGGTGGAATGTCACGGGCTTTGCTTCGCAGGGCACGGGTTCCGGGGAGCGGGGGGTCCAGTTCGCGTGTTCGACTTCGGGATTTGAATCGATCGCCGTTGTCTGGCAGGAGCGGCACTCCAATTCCGCGAGCCGATTCGTGCAGTTTCAGTACTCGCTCGATGGCAAAGCCTTCACCAGCAGCGGACTCGCCAACGATGGCGTCTTTGAGGCCTCGTTGGGTGGCGATGCTTGGCAAACCGAGCGTCGCGTGGATCTCAAGCACATCGGCGGCGTGGACGGGAACGCCAACTTCGCATTTCGCGTCGTGAGTGTGACGGATCCCGCGACAGGCCAGTATCTGCCAACGAGTCCATCAGCGAACTACTCGCCAACCGGAACGGTCCGCTTCGATCTCGTCCACGTCGAAGGGGCCGCGATTCCAGCCCCGGCAGCGCTCGCCCTCGGAGCCAGCGGCGCACTGCTCGCTGCCGTATCTCGACGAAGGAAGTAGGAGGCAACCGTCCGTGGGGCATGGTGGCGACGGCATCGTGGCCGTGCCCCGCGGCTCACGGCGAGGTGGAAGGGTTCGGTGGCGGGGGAACCTGCTGCTGACCCTTCTGCTTCTCCAACTGCGCGTTCTTGAGTTGCTCCTGCCGGAGCTGCTCCTTCAGCGTGTCGTTTTCCGACTGCGTGGTCGCGTTGGCGTTGGTCTTGCCGGCTTCGCGCTGCTTCGCGTCGGCATCGTCCATCAGATTGCCGACAACCGCGCCGCCGAGCGCACCGACACCGGCGCCGATCGCCGCGCCCTGCCATCCACCGATGAGGCCCCCGGCGAGTCCGCCGGCGCCCGCGCCGACAAGCGCTCCCGACTCGGTCTTGTTCTGGCATCCGCCGAGGGCGAGGGAAGAGGCTGCGGTCAGGCAGAAAATCACTTTCATTCCTTGCATCGAGAACTCCGTTGGGGTGACTTGAGTTGCGCGAGCGCCTGTTCGATTGTTGGGGTGATGGTGATGACCTTGTCAATCGCCGCCACCTGCACAGTCTCCATCACGGCCGGCGTGGGAATGCATACCGCGAACTTCCCCCCGGCGTCCCTAGCAGCCCGGTGACCGAGGATGATGGCGCGCAATCCAGCGCTGCTCATGAAGGTCGTGCGTGAGCAGTCGATCAGCACTCGCGGATGACGATGCGTGGCGTCGATGAACGCATCCTGCGCTTGGCCCGAGGTATGGCTGTCAAGCCGACCAACAACTTCGATCACGCAGATGCCATCTCTGAGCACCTCCGCGGTCGTCAGCAAGGGCTTGGAGGGGTCCATTCCCGCTCACGCTACTTCTCGCGAAGGCACGAGGCAAGCCTCGGTCATCAGTTGGTCCAGTGACTGAACAGCGCGGTCATGTCGAACCCATCGACAGTCCCGTCGCCGTTGAGGTCGGCAGGGCCGCCGGCGGTTCCCCACGCTGAGATGAGCGCCGTGAGGTCGAAGCCGTTGACCACGCCGTCGCCGTTGATGTCGCCGACAATCGGTGTCGGCACCCCAAGCGCGCTCAGATTGAGCGTGATCGTCGACGAACCGCTTCCCTCGCCAAAAGTGCCGGAAAAGAGAAGGTTGGCCGTTGAGGCGCCCGGTGGAATCGTGGGGAGGCTCACCGCCATGTTGACGAGCGGCGGCGGTGGCGGCAGCGGTCCAATCGGATCCGTCGACTGCGCCGTCGAAGCGAGCGTCGCGTTACCTCCTGTGACCGTCATGGTGCCGGTGAGTGCAAGGACGCCCGGTGTCGGACCTGAAGGGAAGGGCTGTCCGGACACGCTGCCCGCGATCGTGACGAGGACCGGGATCGTCGCCGTGATGCCGACGGTGCCATCGGTGTTGGTGACGGCGGTGCCCAGTGCCGGGCCTGACTGGACAGCGTTCGCTGAGGTGACAGTCCCGGCTGCCAGGGGGATCGTCACCGCGCCGAGGGACGGGTAGATCGAATTCGGGGCCACCGTGTGGAAGGTCGAGTAGGTCAGGATGAGGTCCACATTCACCGTGCCCGGCGAGCCGTTGAGGAGGTCACTGGTGAATCCGGTGACGACACACACGCCCGGAGTCGGGAGGGCGATCGTGAACGCTCCCGCTGGATGCGAATTGATCGCGTCCGTGACTCGCGTTGTCGCCGTGTAGGGGATCGCGTTGTTGCCCGAGCCGCCGAACAGCCCGGGAATCGTCCGAGTCCCAGTCGGATTCGTCGTCGCGTCGTAGTCGCCGATGAAGGTGCCCGCGAGCGGGTAACTCACGATCATCGACTGCGTTGCGGTGCTCGAGGGCGCAAGCGTGAAGTTCCATGATGCAGCCGCCGTCGCACTTGCGGCAAGGATGACCGGAAGGGTCGTGGCGATGATTCGCATCCCAACACCATACCCGCGAGTCGTCCGGTGTCCAACGATTATTGAGGATCGCGCGGGTCGGAGCGAGGCGAAACGCCGCGGAAGGTGACCCAAAGCGCGCGAATCCCGTCGAGTGGTCCGATTTTCTTGCCTTCGGCTCGGGTGCGGGGCGAGTACGACACCGGGACCTCGCGGAAGGGGACGCGGAGCCTCGCGAGGGCCGCGACGAGTTCGGGCTCGATGCCGAATCCGCGTTCTGACAGAAGCGGGAGCACCTCGCGCATCACGCCCACGCGCATCGCCTTATAGCAGCACTCCATGTCACTGAGTCGAATGCCGCATCGTGCATTACTCCACTTTGTGAGCAAGCGATTGATGCCCATGTGCAGTCGTCCCTTGAGACCCGCCCTGACCGCGCCACGGTGCCATCGGTTGCCGAACGCGGCGCCGCGCGGGCCGATGGCCTCGAGCGCGTGGATGAGTCCCAGGAAGTCGGCGGGGTCGTACTCGAGATCGGCGTCCTGAATGATGACCGCGTCTTCGGTGTCGGTAGACACCCCGGCGACATGCCCGAACCCCGTGGCGACCGCGGCTCCCTTGCCTCGATTGCGTTCGTGGCGCATGGTCGTGACGGCATTGTGGAGCCGTGCCTTCGCGTTCATGAGCGCGGCACGCGTGGCCTCGTCGGATCCATCGTCGACAACGACGATGCGGAGAGTCCAGCGTGAGGGCAAGGCAACGGCGACGACGCGCGCGAGGCACTCGTGCAGCGTGGCAGACTCGTTGTAGAGCGGGACAACCGCGTAGAGCGTCGGCACGCCGAGAATGTGTACACGACCTAGTCGCGGGGCGGGGCGACCTGTCGAGCGTCTGCGGGAGGGTCGAACCACCCCGCGGGGAAGCCATCGCAGTCAATCTTCGTGAACACGATGGAGAGCGGCGGGCGTTCATCGGGGCCACGATGATCCGATGGTCGGCGCGGCGGCGGACCGATCTCTTCGCCGGGATCCCGCAACTTCGCGAACTGCATCTCCAATCGCGTCACTTCGCCGCTCGTGCCATCGAGGCACAGGTCGATGACCGACGGATCCCCGCGGCGCCCGGGGACCGTCCGGGTCGCACGCACGGCCTTGCCGTCGACTGTTGTGAGGACATACCCATCGCGAAGGCCCTCAAGGACCCCCGCCATCGAATCCACCAGCAGGGATCCGTCGGGGGTCTCGATCCACCGAGGCCAGTGAGGCTCACGGTCGAGGATCACCGCGTCGCCGTTGGGATGCACCTCCCACGAGACATCGCCGGCGCGCCCTCTCACGCTGAGGTCGCCATTGGGCCGACGGACCTCGCAGCGCACATGCGACGCGTCGCGGACATCAAGGGTCGCCTCGCTACCTGGAGCGGCGTCGTGGCCGGCGAGGGGCACTGGCGTGAACACGACGCGATACCGGCGATCTCCCGGTTTGGCCGCCGCCCGCATCGCCGTCTTGACGAGGGCATCGGCCGAACTCTCCTGCGGAACCACAAGCAGCGAGATCGTCACGAGCGCCGCCAGCGGAAGCGCCCACCACCCCCAGTGTGACCCGGTGCGCGTCGAGACCGCTCGGATCACGCGGGTGACACGCCGCTCCATCTCAAGCGGCGTGTCGCGGAACCGTTGCTCAAGGAGCGCATCGACGAATCGGTCGCGAGTTTCGTCTGGGCTTCTCATGCCAAGGCTCCCTTTCGCTGCAAGCAATCGCCAAGCAAGGCGCGCGCCCGCTGCACTCGTTTCTTCACGGCTTCTTCGGTGATGGCCAAGTGGGTGGCGATCAATCGGAGCGACAACTCGCCGGCATAGGTGAGTCGGAGGACTTCCGCGTGATCGTGGGGCAGTTTGTCCATGCAGTCGTCGAGGGATCGCATCCGTGTTGGGAAGGCGACCGAGTGGTCGCCGTCGAAGGCCTTGCTGTGGCGCTCAAGTTCCTCGAGCACCGACGGGTCCGTGGCCGTCGCTCGCCTCTTGCGCGCCTGATCCATCGCCACTCGCGCGCCGATGCCGCGAACCCAGGCACCGAAGGATCGAGTGCGATCAAAGTCAGGGAGTCGCCGCCACGCCACCATCATGGTTTCCTGAAAAATGTCATCGATGGCGGCCTTGTCGTGAACGATGGCGCGCAGGAAAACCATGAGGTGGGCAGCATGATCGCGCACCAACACCTCGAACACTTCATGGGCGCCGGGTTCACGCGGGCTCGCGGTCATCGTGCACTATTGGCTGCTTGCGGTTCCGGGGGACTTCGGATCCCCAGCGGGCGTGCGCCAGACGGGTGTGAAGCGGAGGATCAGTGGGGTGCATGCGAGGGTGGCGGCAATGACGAGGATCACAGCTCCCATGCGGGCGTGAGACGCCCAGCCCAGCGCGAGCGTCACTGTCGCAACGGTGAAGCCGAATTCTCCACCTTGGGAAAGGAGGATCCCGAGGCGCGCGCTGAGTCCATGCGAGCCACCGAATGCGCGAGAGAGACCGTAGATGACGACGGTCTTGAGGATGAGCACAGCGGCGACGAGCACAAGCAGGAGAAGCCAGTAGGACTCCACTTCCCGCAGATTGATCGCAACGCCGATGGTGACAAAGAACAGTGAAAGCAGCAGCGTCCCGTGTGGGCGGACAATCGACTCGACCCGTTCATGGATGGGAGAAGAGGCAAGCGAGATCCCTGCGACGAATGCGCCCAGCGTTGGCGGAATGCCCGCGAAATCGGCGAGCGTCGCCGCCCCGAGCACGGTGAGAGCGATCGTCGACCCTTCCACGGCGGCCGATCCCTTCCCGATGACGGTGCGCAAGAGCGGCGCCGCGAGGAATCGGCTCGCGAGGGCGATGGCGGCAACGCTGACGATTGGCATGACGACCATTTCGACACCGAACGGCGGCAGTGCCGTGTCGGCGCGCTCGGGGTTCAGCACGGGAAGGAGCATCATCAGCGGAAAGACGGCGATGTCCTGGACCACGAGAATGGCGAGTGCCTTCTGTCCGAGTTCCGACCTCAACTCGCCGCGCTCGCGAAGCGTCTGGAGCCCGAGTGCCGTCGATGACATCGCCAGCGTCGCCCCAGTGACGACCGCGCCTTCCCAGTGGTGGACGACCGGAATGCAGACGATCGCGAGCACGGCGCCACAGGCGACGACTTGAGCGGCCCCGAGTGCGAGCAGGCGGCCCCACCGCGGTCCTAAGTCGCGTGGGTGGAGCCCCACTCCCACCGTGAACATCACGAGGACGAGTGCGAGGTCAGTGAGCGCGTGGAGCGAGCCTCCGGGCTTCACAAGGGCAAGGCCGGCAGGACCGATGAGGAGCCCTGCACCGATGAACGCGATCGTGCTGCTGAGCTTCAGCCGCTGCGAAAGGACGAGGCAGGGGACAGCCACGAGGAGCAAGAGACAACCTTCTCGGAGGACTTCGCTCAGCTCCACAGCCCGAATCTACCGGCATGGCATCGAGATCAGGTTTGGTAGGGTCGCGGGATGGCGATCGTGCTGCTGACCGGATTCGAGCCCTTTGGCGGGAGCCTCGTCAATCCGAGCGAGGAGGTTGCGCGCGCATTTGCTGCCGAAGGTGTGCCGGGAGCGACGCTTCATTCGCTCATCGTGCCGGTGGTCGGGGGGGATCAGTCCGGGAGTGCGTTCCACGCGGTAGCGGAATCCGTCATCCGGTGGGCTCCTGACACGATCGTTGCGTTTGGTGAGTCGCACAAGGCGACTCGAGTCGCCTTCGAGCGTGTCGCCATCAACTTGCGCGATGATCGCATCCCAGATCACGCGGGTGTCCAGTTGGTGGATCAGCCGATTGTGGCGCGAGGAGCCGCCGCGCACTTTTCGTCGGTGCCGCTGCGTGCGATGCGTGATGCGTGCGAGGGCGAGGGAGTTCCTGCGGAGCTCTCGAACTCGGCCGGCACATTCCTCTGCAATGAACTCATGTATCGCGTGCTTGGGGCCATCGCGCAGCGCAAGTGGCCGAGCGTTCGCCGCGCGGGATTTGTCCACCTCCCACAGTTGCCGGAACAGGCAGCGGTCCGAGGCGGTCCTTCGATGCGACTGGCGGACCTCATGGTCGGGTTGCGAGCGAGCCTTCGCGTCCTCACTGAGCCGCTGGGGTAGCGAGACCCTAGGATGGCCTCATGAAGTCCTGGAGCGGGATTCGTGCCATCGTCTGCGATGTCGATGGAACCCTCACGGACGGCAGCATCGCCATCGATGACACCGGGGCCGAGGAGAAGCGGTTCTGCGCGCGAGACGGACTCGGCATCGGGCTCTGGCGGCAGTCCGGAGGACTCGTGGGGGTGATCACGGGTCGTCGCGGGCTGGCGCTGCAGCATCGACTCCGCGAGTTGGGCATCGACGATGCGCTCCAAGGCGAGTCCGACAAGGCGAGAGCGCTCGTGGCCCTGTGTGCGCATTGGGGGATCGCGACGAGCGAGGTGATCTTTGTGGGCGACGATCTTCCTGACTTGGCGGCAATGGCGACCGCAGGCGTGGGCGTTGCTGTCGCTGGTGCAGCCCGCGAGGTGCGCGAGCGCGCGGACTATGTCACGACGGCGCTCCCTGGTCACGGCGCACTTCGCGAGGTGATTGAGTGTGCGCTTCGGTCGCAGGGACGGTGGGCGGATGTCGTGGCCAAGTTTGGCGCGGCTGCGGGGCAGAACTCGTGATGGGCGCGCTGGCACTCGCGGCGGTCCTCGCGAGCCAGTCGTCGCAGGAGCCGTTCGGTCCGACGCCAAGTCCGAGGCAGTTGCGATTCCAAGCGCTTGAACAGTGCATGTTCATCCACTTCGGGGTCAACACATTCACCGGCGAGGAGTGGGGACATGGCACCGAGGACCCGTCGAGTTTCGATCCGAAGGAACTCGATTGCAAGCAGTGGGTCGCCGTCGCCAAGGACGCGGGGCTGCGCGGCATCGTGGTGACCGCGAAGCACCACGATGGGTTCTGCCTCTGGCCGTCTTCGCTGACTGAACACAGTGTGAAGTACTCGCCGTGGCGCTCCGGCAAGGGCGATGTGCTCGCCGAGCTGTCGCACGCCTGCCGCGAGGGGGGGATTGGCTTCGGCGTGTATCTCTCGCCCTGGGATCGGAACAATCCGAAGTACGGGACGGGCGACGCGTACAACGAGTACTTCATGGCGCAGCTGCGCGATGTGCTCACCCACTACGGCCGCGTTTCGGAAGTCTGGTTCGACGGCGCGTGCGGAGAGGGTGCCAACGGAAAGCGGCAGGAGTACGACTGGCAGCGATTCGTTGCCGTCGTGCGGGAGTGCCAACCTGACGCCGTCATTTTTAGCGACGCGGGGCCGGACATTCGCTGGGTCGGCAATGAGCGCGGCGTGGGATGCGAGACGAACTGGTGCCGACTTTCCCTCGCTGAGTTTTTCCCCGGGATTCCCGGTCGAAACGATGTGCTCTGCACGGGCCAGCGCGACGGCGCCGACTGGATTCAGGCAGAGGTGGATGTCTCGATCCGCCCAGGATGGTTCTGGCGCGCGAGCGAAGACGACAAGGTGAAGACTCCGGAGGCCCTTGAGCGAATCTGGTTGGAGAGCGTTGGCCGCGGATGCAACCTCTTGCTCAATGTGCCGGTCGACCGACGGGGGCTGGTGGCGCCGCAGGACGCCAAGGCACTGCACGAGTGGGGCGAGCGTGTGCGCAACCGCACGGCGAAGGATGTCGCCGACCATGCGACGCCCGATTGGGATGCGGCGCACGCGACGCTCACGCTCTCGTGGTCCACGACGGTCATGCCCAGAACCATCCGCCTCGAGGAGCGGGTCGAACTCGGGCAGCGCGTCGAGTCCTTCAGAATTGACGCGCGATCATCGGATGGGCCGTGGCGTGAACTCGCTCGCGGAACGACCATTGGACCGCGGCGGATTTTCGCCGTCGCCACCGCGCCGGCCACGCAATTGCGGTTCGTCGTGGAGTCATCTCGCGCCACGCCGATGCTCGGCCGTGTGTCCGTCTACGAGTGAGCGGGTGGTTCCTTCGGCCGCCCGAGGCCGAACTTCGCCGCGGCGCCCATGAGCATGACGAAGAAGACGGGGACGACAAGCTGATCCATCGTCGCCGAACCGATCATCCCCCCGAGGACGGTTGTCCCGATCGACTGGTGGCTCGCGGCACCCGCGCCTGTGGCGATTGTCAGCGGCAGCACGCCGAGCATGAAGGCGATCGCGGTCATCATGATGGGTCGGAGCCGTTGGTGCGACGCGTTCACCGCGGCATCAAGGATGGGTTCACCCTTCTCGTAACGGAGTTTGGCGAACTCAACAATGAGGATCGCATTCTTGGCCGCGAGCCCGACGAGCATCACCATGCCGATCTGCGCATAGACATCGAGGACCTTGCCTCGGATGTGCATGAAGAGGAGCGCGCCCAGCGCGGCGAAGGTCACCGCGAGAAGCACATTGAATGGCAGCAGCCAACTCTCGTACAGCGCCGCGAGCAGCAGGTACACCGCGAGGAGGGCGAGCGCGAAGATGATGGGCGCGTACTGGCCGGACTCGATCTGCTGATAGGTCACGCCGGTCCACTCAAAGGTGAACCCGTCGGGGAGGGTCTGTTTCGCGACCTCTGCGATCGCCTGAATCGACTGGCCCGACGCGTGGCCGGGTCCCGTTGCCCCGTTGATCTGAACCGTGTTGTACATGTTGTATCGGGTCGCATTGTCGGTGCCGATGCCAATGGAGAAGGTGGCGAAGGCAGACAGCGGCACCATGCCGCCCTTCGTGTTCTGCACATAGGTCTTCAGGATGTCGGCGACCTGCATGCGAGAGCCCGCATCGGCCTGAATCATCACATTGTAGACCTGATTGAACTCATTGAAGTTGTTGATGAAGGACTGGCCGAGCGTCTGACCGAGCGTGGTGAAGACGGTCGACATGTCAAGGTGAAACGAAATGGCCTTCGTTCGGTCGATCGCGAGTTTCACGATCGGAACCTGCGCTTGGAAGGGAGAGGAGATGTTGGCGAGCTCGGGGCGCTTCTCGAGTTCCTCAATGAACTCGTTCGCGACAGTCGCGAGCGCCTCGTAGCCGGCGCCGTTGACATCTTCAACCTGCAGCTGCCAGCCGGCGACCTGGCCGAGTCCCGGGATCGGGGGCGGTGGGAAAGCGAGGACGGTCGCCTCCGGGATCGAGTAGAGCTTGGGAAACACACGGGTGATGATCGCGCGCAAGTTTTCTGTGCGGGGGTTGCGCTCGTCCCAAGGCTTCAATGTCACGATGTTGAACCCGGCGTTCGTCGTCGCAACCTGCGTGAGGAAGTTGAACCCGTTGATCTCGACCACATCAACGCACGCCGATTCCTCCTTCACGATCTTGAGAATCTGGTCGCTGACCGCCTGCGTGCGCTCGAGACTTGCGCCCGACGGCAGTGAGAAGCCGACGAAGAAGTACCCCTGATCTTCGTTGGGGATGAAGGCCGTCGGTGTGTGTGTGAGTTCGTACGCGAGGGCGGCAGCGCCCACCACGAACACGCCGACCATGATGAGCCAGCGCTCGCCGAGCCAGCGCACGAGGCGCGAGTAGCGGTGCGTGGCCCACTCGAACCCGTTGTTGAACAGGATGAAGGGACGGAACTTGACCGCGTGCGGCTTGCGAAGGAACACGGCGCACAACGCCGGTGACAGTGTGAGCGAGTTCACCATGCTCAACATCACGCTGAACGCAATGGTGAGCGCGAACTGGTTGTAGAGCTGTCCCGTGATGCCCGGCATCATGGCCGCCGGGACAAACACGGCGAGCAGCACCGAACTCGTCGCGACGATCGGTCCGGCGACCTCCTTCATCGCGCGCTCGGCGGCTTCGGTGCCGTCGCGGGCGCCAAGTTCCAACTGCCGATAGACATTTTCGACAACGATGATGGAGTCGTCGACGACGAGTCCGATGGCGAGCACCAGTCCAAGCAGCGTCAGTGTGTTGATCGAGAACCCAGCGGCCATCATGATGCCAAAGGTTCCGATGATCGAGACCGGGATGGCGATCATCGGAATGATCGTCGCTCGCCAACTCTGGAGGAAGAGGAAGATGACGCCAAGCACGAGCAGTGCTGCCTCGATGAGCGTCTTGTTGAGGTCCTTGATCGACGCCGAGACGAACGCGGTGCTGTCGTAGGTGACCTGCCATGTGACGCCGTCAGGGAACAGTGGCGCGAGTCGCTCCATCTGCGCCTTCACGGCCTCGACAACGGAGTAGGCGTTCGCCGAGGGCAGTTGGTAGATGCCGATCGTGCCAGTGCCTTGGCCGTTCAGGCTCGATGTCGAGGAGTACTGAAAGGCACCCAATTCGGCGCGCCCGATGTCGCGGACGCGAACGATCGCGCCGTCATTCCCAGCGCGGACGATGATGTCGCCGAACTCCTGTTCTGTGACGAGGCGACCTTCTGTGACGAGCGTGAGATTGAACCCTGGATGCCCTGCGGTCGGTGCGGCGCCGACGCTGCCGATGGCGGCCTGCTGGTTCTGATCCTTGACCGCTTGGACGACTTCGCCCGGCGAAAGGTTCATCGCCGTCATCTTGGCTGGGTCGAGCCAGACTCGCATCGAGTATTGGAGAAGCCCGAAGACGGTGATGTTGCCGACGCCATCGATGCGCGCGAGCACCGGCTCCACAAGGATGTTCGCGTAGTTGGACAGGAAGGTGCTGTCGTAGGTGCCATCGGGCGAGAGAAGTGAGACGACGAGCGTGAGGTTCGTCGACTGCTTCGTGATCGTCACCCCGAGTTGCTGCACCTGCTGGGGCAACTGCGGTTCGGCAGACTGCACCCGGTTGAGCACATCAACCGCCCCGATGTCGAGGTCGTACCCCACCTCGAAGGTCACGGTGATGACGCTTTGACCTGTGTTCGTACTGTTCGACGAGAGGTAGATCATTCCCTCGGCGCCGTTGATCTGCTGCTCAAGCGGCATCGTCACCGAGTTGGCGACGGTGACCGCGTCGGCGCCGGTGTAGGTCGAGCTCACCTGAACGGTCGGTGGCACGATGTTGGGGAATTGCGCGATGGGGAGTAGGACCATCGCGATCACGCCCACAGCCGCCATGATGATGGCGATGACGCTGGCGAAAATCGGGCGGTGGATGAAGAAGTTCACCATGGCGGCGAGAGTGGGGGACTATGGAGTCTTCGCTGGAGTCTTCGCTGGAGTCTTCGCTGGCGTGGGAGCGACCGGCGGCGCGACGGCGATCTTCGAACCCTGCTTGAGGCGCTGGATGCCCTCGACCACGATGGTGTCGCCGGGACTCGGACCGGAGGTAAGGGCCATGTACTCGCCGAACTTTCGGAGCACGGTGACCTTGACACATTCCACCGTGTCATCGGTCTTCACGCGCCAGACGAAGAGATCGGCATCGCGCGCGTACAGCGCTTCTTTCGGGACCACGATCGTGTTGGGGACCTCGCCGAGGGCGACCTCCACATCGCAGTAGGTTCCCGGTCGGAACAGGGTGGTGGGATTGGCGAACTCGACCCGCATCATGAGTGTCGCGGTGTTCGTCGATGCCGTGTTGTCGACGAAGACGATCTTCCCGCTCTCGGTCAGCGTTGGATTGCCGCCATAGGTGACGGTCGCCGTGAGCGGGCCAGCCGCCATGCGCGCGGCGAACTTGGGCCAGTCGCTTGCGGCGGGGCTGAACTGCGCCCACATGGGATCCAGTTGCACGAGCGAGTTGAGGTTTACTGTCGATGGAGTTCCGACCAGAGCCCCTTCGAAAAACTGGCTCGCCCCGAGGAGCCCGGGAAACGGTGCGGCCATCGTGCACCACGAGAGGTTCAGTTGTGCCGTGGTCAGGTTGGCTTGTGCGGTGAGGGTTCGGCCCTCGGCTTCCTGGTAGTTCGCGACGAGTTGGTCGAACGACTGTTGGCTGATGGCGTTGGCCTTGACCAGCGGTGCGTTTCGCTCCATCTCCTTCTTCGCGTAGTCGCGTTGCGCCATCGCCGTGGCGAGTTGTCCCTGCGTGGCGGCGACCTGGGCCTCGAATGGGCGCGCGTCGATCTTGTAGATGACTTGGTCCGCCTTCGTCACCGAGCCGTCGGGCACTTCCTGACGAAGCAAGAATCCTTCGACACGCGCATCGATCTCGACCGTCCGCGGCGAAACCGTGAACCCCGGATAGGCGACGGCGAGCGAGACGCTTTGGGTCGTGACCTTCGCCGTTCGAACGGGGACGGTCGTGGGCCGCGTGGGGAGTGCGGGCTGCTGTTCGCATCCTGCAAGCGCCAACAGGGCTGCCGTGAACGCGATGTGGAACGACTTCATGGGGTGACCTTTCCTCCGGCGTTCGCGGTGGCTTCCTGATTGACGGCCGTCTGTTCCCAACCGCCGCCGAGCGCGCGGTACAGGCTGACAAAGTCCGTGGCGAGGGCGCCTTGACTGGATGCCATGTCCTCCTGCACCTCGAGCAGGTTGTTCTGGATCGTGATCAACCGGTCGAGATCGACGGTGCCGGCCGCGTACTGTGCTTGAGCGAGTTCGAAGGTGCTTTGCGCGAGCATCGCGGCTTCGCCGTAACTCTCCACCTCGCGCTGAGCCTGCACCAGATTGCTGATCGATGTCTCGACATCGCGGACGGCTTCAAGGACTGTGTCGCGGTACGACGCGAGTGCGACCTGTGCCTGTCCCTTGCTCTGCGCGATCAGCGACTCCACATACCCCCCTTGAAAGACTAGCCACGAGACGCTGGGGCCGAATCCGTAGGTGGAACTGGGTGAGTTGAACATCGAGCCGAACTGGTTTGCCGCAAGATAGAAACTGCCATTGAGTGAGAAGACTGGGTAGTTGAGCGCCTCTGTGGCTCCAATGGTGGCCACCGCGGCAGCAGCGCGTCGCTCACTGCTTCGGACATCAGGCCGACGGCGAAGAAGTTCGGTCGGGATGCCGACACCGACCGATGCGGGACCCGTTGGGATGACTGACCGCGGGCCCAGCAGCTTCACCATCGGCTCGGGTGTCGTGCCGCAGAGTTGAGCCACGGAGAAGATGGACGCCGCCAGATCCGCCTCAATCTGTGGGAGTTGCGCCTCGAGTGTTTCGAGGTCTTGCCTCGCCTCGTTGAGGTCAAGCAGCGTGTTGGTCCCCGCTGTGAACTTCGCCAGCGCGAGTTCGCATGTCGTTCGCGCGTTGACGATCGCGGTCTCAAGAATGCCCAGTTGCACTTGCAGCGTTCGCACCTTCATGTAGGTCGCGCCCACTTGGCCGCGCACCGAGATCAGCGCATCGCGGACATCCTCGACATCGGCCGCGAGCGACGCCGTCGAGGACTCGACCAGGCGAGCCACGCGACCCCAGACATCGATCTCCCAGCCGGTCATGGCCACGCCGGCGGTCCACACGCTGAAGGGACTGGACTCGACGCCGGTTGACGGGATCAGATTGATGTTGGTCTGATTGCGCGAGTAGGCAATGCCGGTCTTGATCGATGGCCAGTACTCACTCTCCGAGACGCCGAGTGCGCCGAGCGCGACACGCACATTGGCCAGTGCCATTTCGAGTTTTGCGTTGGAGACTTCCGCCTGCGCGATGAGTTGATCGAGGATGGGGTCGTTGAATCGCTTCCACCATTCGTGCAGATCAGGTTGATCCGCCGTGACGGGGCCCTGCGCGTTCTGGCTCCACTCATGCGTGGGCAACTCCTGCGGCGTCGTGTAGTTCGGGCCGACCTTGCACGCGGTCGCAAGGCCAGCCATCACCGCCGCGATGGCGAGAGGTCGCGCGAGGGAAATCACTCGAGGACTCATGCGGGAGGGGAGTGTAGTTCGATGATCCGTGCGAGGCGCGCTGATTACTTCGCCTGACAGGAGTTCGCGATGCGATCAGCCCACTCGCCGATCGACTTCTCGAAGCTTCCCCACACTGTGAGCTTCTCGGTGGAGAATCGCGTTGTGGACTGGACATCGGCAAACTCCAGCAGCACTCGCCCATCGCCGCCGTCGACGACTTCGATCGCCACCTCACCGTAGCCGTAACCGGTCCCGCCGATCTGCGTCTGCGGCGCGAGGTTGCGCGCCGGAGCGTTGGGAACAGCCTTCACGATCTGCGCACGGACGACAAGCGTGCCCGCACCAGCGCCCGCCGCCGCCGCGTAACGCGAACCCATTGCCGCCTGAAGCGCACTCTGGAGCTTGCCCGAAAGCGTGGGGAGATCAGCGGCGCTCGCCCAGACATTGTCTTCGTAGGCACCGTCCGCGAATGTCACCACCGGCACGAAGACGCTCTTGTAGCTCGCCCAATCAACGGCCTTCGCCGAGTAGTTCCATGATCCATCGCTCGACTTCCTCATGAGCGCCGGTTGCGAGAGGAACCCCACCGGTGGCGCGTTCATCGTGTGGCCGCCGCATGCGGCGAGGAGCAGCGCGACAGCACCGACGAGGACGAAGGCGGTTCGTTGCATGGCGGGCATTGTCGCCGTCCATGCTGGTGCAGTCAACGAGAGCCGCCGTCGCCGACCTAGAATGCGAACCCCATGCCGCAGCACTCGGTGACCATCGGGCTTCTCCAGCACGCTTCCCCGGTCGCAGCGACACGGGCGGATGTGCTCGATCGCGTCGCCGGTCTCGCGCGCGAAGCCGCAAAGCAGGGGGCGCAGATCATCGCCACAGAGGAACTGTTCGCGTCGCACTATTTCTGTCAGTGCGAGGATCCCGCCCTCATGGATCTCGCGGAGGCGGTTCCGGGCGGCGCCACCTGCACATTCATGCAGGATCTGGCGCGCACCCTCAAGGTCGAGATCACCGCGAGCCTGTACGAGCGGCGTGCGGCCGGCGTGTACCACAATACGAGCGTCTACATCGACGCGACCGGCGCCGTCATCGGCCGCTACCGCAAGATGCACATCCCTGATGACCCGCGCTTTAGCGAGAAGTTTTACTTCACGCCGGGTGACCTCGGGTGGCAGGCGGTCGCGGGAGCTCACGCGAGGTGTGGCATGCTCGTGTGCTGGGACCAGTGGTATCCGGAGGCGGCGCGTTTGACGGCGCTCGCGGGAGCCGAGATCCTGTTCTATCCGACCGCCATCGGTTGGTGGCACGGCGAGACCGAGAAGGACAAGCAGCATCAGCGCGAGGCGTGGATCACGATGCACAAGGCGCACGCGATCGCGAATGGCGTCTTTGTGGCCGCCATCAACCGGATCGGGATCGAGTCGGAACTCAAGTTCTGGGGGACGAGTCTCGTGTGTGATCCATCGGGCCAGGTGATCGCCGAGGCCGCCGTTGATGAACCTGCGGTTCTCATGGCCGAGTGCAACCTGTCGATGATCGAAGAGCAGCGACGCGGATGGCCGTTCCTGCGCGACCGCCGGATCGATGCGTACGGCGGTCTCACCAAGCGAATCGTGGACACATGAGCGGGGCCTCGCCCATCACGCTGCGGCTCACCGGATCCGCCGCAGCGGCGGGATTTCGCATGCCCGCGGAGTGGGAGCGGCAGTCGGTCGTGTGGCTCGTCCGCCCGCACAACGAGGAGACCTGGCCCAAGTGCCTCGCGTCGGCACAGCGAGAGTGGGATGCGTGGCGCGCGGCACTCGCGCGTGTTGTCGAGGTTCGCGATCTGTGGGAAATCGGCGTTCCCACCAACGACAGCTGGATCCGCGACTTCGGGCCGATCTTCGTGCGGCACGCAACGAGGGGGGTCGCCGGCCATTCGTTTCGCTTCAATGGATGGGGTGACAAGTACGAGGCGCGCACGCTTGATGACGCAGTCCCCGATGCCATTGCCGCGCGTTGGGGACTGCCGCTGTGGCATCACGACTTTGTGCTCGAGGGTGGGTCGATCGAAGTGAACGGGTCGGGAACCGTGCTCACCACGAGTCAGTGTCTTGAGGGTGACAACCGAAATCCCGAGGCGGGCAAGGGCCGGATCGAGCAAGTGCTTCGTGATGCGCTCGGTGTGACGCATGTCGTCTGGCTGCCCGGCGGCATCAAGGGCGATGACACGGACGGACACATCGACGACCTCGCGCGGTTCGTGGCGCGCGACACGATCGTGTCGATTCGCGCACCCAAGGGGCATCCTGACCATGAAATCCTTGAGTGCAACTGGGCGGCGCTCAACGAGGCACGCGACGAGCGCGGCGATCCGTTCAAGGTCATCGCGCTGCCGGTCCCGGAGCCGATCTTCTACGACTACCCGGCGGATCGCTTCGGTCCCGGGGGCCGCAGCATGCTGCCGGCAAGCCATGCGAACTTCCTCTTGTCCAACGGTTGCGCCTTCGTGCCGGTGTTCGATTCCGGAAGCGACGAGAAGGCGATCGATGTCATGGCGCAGGCCCTTCCCGGGTGGAGAGTCGAGCCGGTGATGGCGAGACACCTTGTGGTGGGCTTGGGCAGCTTGCACTGCCTCAGTTGTCACCAACCCGCGCCGTGACTAGCGCGGCTTGAACATCCGGAAGAGCCGCGTCATGGGGTCGTAGAACTCGTCCACGACGCGCTCCTTCATCGGGATGATCGCGTTGTCAGTGATGCCGATGTGCTCGGGGCAGACTTTCGTGCAGCACTTGCCGATGTTGCAGTAACCGATGCCGTCGTGGTGCTTGAGGTCGGCGATTCGGTTCTCGGTGTCGAGCGGATTCATTTCGAGCATCGCGCTATACATCAGAAAGCGGGGGCCGATGAACTCGTCGTGCTTGTGGTGGTCCCTGAGCACATGGCAGACATCCTGGCAGAGGAAGCACTCGATGCACTTCCGGAACTCCTGCACGCGGTCGACATCGACTTGAAACATCGTCCACGAGCCGTCTGGATTGTCCGGCTTGCGCGGTTTGAAGGGCTTGATTCGCTTCTTGACGCGAAAGTTCCAACTGACATCGGTGACGAGGTCGCGGATCGACGGGAACGTGCGCATCGGCTCGACGGTCACCGGCTGTCCGTCAGGCAGTGTGTCCATCCTCGTCATGCACATCAGCCTCGGCTGGCCGTTGATTTCCGCAGAGCACGAGCCGCACTTGCCGGCCTTGCAGTTCCACCTGACGGCGAGGTCGCTCGCTTGAGACGCTTGGATCTGGTGGATGCAGTCGAGCACGACCATGCCCTCGGTCACCTCGACGGTGTAACTCTGGAACTGGCCGCCTGAGGAGTCCCCGCGCCACACGCGAAACTCGACGCGTCGGGTCGTTGTGGCGGTCGATAGAGGAGCGTGAATCGGTGGCATGATCGTGGAGTCCCTTCCTACTTCATCTTCTCGATGACCGCCGCGAGGTCGGGGCGAGTCGGGACGAGCGGTCTGCGATGGACCTCCATGGATCCGTCGGGGGCCTTCTTGGCGATCAGGTTGAAGGTCGCGCACTCGGCGCACTTTTGCGGGAAGTCTTCGCGAAACTGTGCGCCGCGGCTCTCCTTGCGTTCAATCGCGCAGCGAGTGATGGCCTCCGAAATCGTGAGCATGCACCCCACATCGAGCGCGGTGTGCCACCCTGGGTTGTACTCGCGGTGACCTGTCACCGAGGACTTCGCGTGACGGGCGTGGAGTGCGGCGATGGCTTCGAGAGCCCGCTCCATCTCGGACTGCGTTCGCACGATCCCCACGAGGTCCTGCATCGTGTCCTGGAGCGCGGCGTGGATCGCGTACGGGTTTTCGCCGCCGGACCGCGAGAATGGCGCCTCGATCGCCGCGACATGCGCTTCGACCTCTGCGGGATCGACTTCGACGGCCTTGTTGGCTTTCGCAAATCTCGCCGCGTGTTCGCCGGCGAGTTTGCCAAACACGACGAGGTCTGAGAGCGAGTTGCCGCCCAGGCGGTTCGCGCCGTGCAGCCCAGCCGCGCACTCACCGGAGGCGAAGAGCCCAGGGACGCACGAGGCTTGCGTCTGGCCGTCCACGGCGACGCCACCCATGGAATAGTGCGTGGTTGGACCCACTTCCATCGTTTCGGAAGTGATGTCCACCCCCGCGAGCTGCTTGAACTGGTGGTACATGCTGGGCAGCTTGCGTTTGATGTGGTCGGAGGCGTTGGGGAGCTTCTCGCGGATCCAGCCGATATCGAGGAACACGCCGCCGTGCGGGGATCCTCGGCCGGCCTTCACTTCGCGGTTGATGCACCGGGCGACATGGTCTCGCGTCAGGAGTTCGGGCGGTCGCAGGGCATTCTTGTCGCCGCACACATACCGCCAGCCTTCTTCTTCGTTCGTGGCGACCTGCGCCTTGTACGCGTCGGGAATGTCCTCAAACATGAAGCGCTTCCCCTCGCTATTGCGCAGTACGCCGCCTTCGCCGCGCACGCCCTCGGTCACGAGAATGCCACGGACGCTGGGCGGCCAGACCATTCCCGTCGGGTGGAACTGCACGAACTCCATGTCCAAGAGCTCGGCGCCCGCGTGGTACGCGAGTGCCTGCCCGTCGCCCGTGCCTTCCCAACTATTGCTCGTAATGCGGAACGCGCGACCCAGGCCGCCTGTTGCCAGGATGACGGCCTTCGCTTTCCACACGCGCAGGCGACCTCGCTCGCGGTCGTAACCGATGGCGCCGGCGATTCGCCCGCCAGATTTCAAGAGCGCCACAACCGTCATCTCCATGAACACTTCAATGCCCTGGTGGATGCCGTGGTCCTGGAGCGTGCGAATGAGTTCGAGGCCTGTGCGATCCCCCACATGCGCGAGCCGCGGGTAGCGGTGGCCACCGAAATTGCGCTGGAGGATCTTGCCTTCTTTGGTGCGGTCGAAGACGGCGCCCCACGCTTCGAGTTCGCGCACGCGCGCGGGGGCGTCTTTCGCGTGCCGCTCGGCCATGATCGAGTTGTTGAGGTACTGACCGCCTCGCATCGTGTCGGCGAAGTGCACCTCCCAATTGTCGCGGTCGTCGACATTGCCCATCGCGGCCGCCATGCCGCCTTCGGCCATCACTGTGTGAGCCTTCCCAAGGAGCGACTTGCAGATCACGCCGACCTTCACACCCGCCGCAGAGGCTTCGATGGCCGCGCGCAGCCCGGCACCCCCGGCGCCGATCACGATCACATCATGCTCATGGACCGTGCAGCGGTCGAGCGCGTTCACAGGATCCTCCAGTCAGTCCAAGTGCCGCTGGCGCAGAGTCGCACATAGATGTCGGTGAAGCCGACGAAGAACAAACTGATCCACGCGAAAAGCATGTGCCGCTGGTTGAGCCAAGTCACCACCTTGTAGCGGTGTTGCCGCGCACTGCTGCACGAGAGGCAATCGTGTTTCCCGCCCACCAAGTGGCGCCAGCAGTGGCATCCAAAGGTGTAGAGGCCGAGCAGGATCGGGTTGAGGACGAGCACGATCGTTCCCACACTCACGCCGAGGCTGCGCGAGCCGTCGGCGTTGAAGTGCCAGAGCGACTGGTAGCCGTCCCACGCGAGGAGTCCGATGAACGCGATCGCGACGTAGAGGAAGTACCGGTGCAGATTCTGGAAGATGAGAGGGAACTTCTGTTCGCCTCGATAACTCGTGCCGCGGAACTTCGGCTCACCGACGGCGCATCCGGCGGGGTCGCCCCAAAATGCCTTGTAGTAGGCGCCTCGGTAGTAGTAGCAAGTGAAGCGGAATCCCGCGGGAAACGGCAGAATCAGCAGCGCCGGGGAAAAGAGAAGCCACGCGGGCCACCACACCGGTGCATCGCCGAACCACGCGTGACCCGAGTGGATCCCCTTCGCGTCCCAAAGCACCGGCGAGTAGAACGGCGAGAGCAGCATCTGCACGCCGGGCTGCGAGGCGCCGCCGATGAAGTAGTTGTTCGCTTGGAACGCGGCCCAAGTTGAGTAGAGAATGAATGCGCCGAAGCCTGCGAGCACCAGCAATGGGACGATCCACCAGCGGTCGGTGCGACGAGTTTCAAGAAATGCTCGCGGCTGCGGGAGCGAATAGGGGGTCTGCGACATGAGCGGATCCCAACTATAGCGAAAGTGCAAGGACCCCCGGAGGAAGGGTGGTTTGCGCTCGCTTGGGAGCGCCATCTGCCCGCCACCACTGGGGGGTCAGGCGGTGGCGTGGGCGAAGAGTTCCTCGAAGTTTCGCGCCGAATCGAGCGACATGATGCATCTCTGGAGCGCACTGCACTTCTCGAGCCCGATCACGGCGCCGCCGAGCGCGTTGAACTTCACGGAGATTTCTTCTTCGGTCATCGGGTCACGCGGGTCGCCCTTTGGAACATCCACGCGCGTCGCGAAGGACTTCCCCGAGGCGGTCGTGATCGTGACCCGGCTGGGCTGGAACTTGGGGAACAGGGCCTCAAACTCCTCATTGGCGACCACCTTCACCATGTCCATGATCGGAAGGAGCGACTTGTCAAGGACGCGCTCTTCCTTGAACTGAAGTGGCGTCACCATGCCGTCGACGAGGCCGACCGCCATGCAGTAAGGGAGCGAGTGGTCGGCGGTCTCCTTCGAGTCGGGGCGGTACTTGTGCGGATCGCCGAGAATGTCCGCCGCACGGGCGATCACTTCGACCTTGATCTCTCGGACATCCCTCGCCGCGATACCGTTGTCCTTGACCGTCTTCATCATCGCGGTCAGCGGCGCGTGGCTGAGCGCTTCGATGGGGAAGCTCTTCATGCCGCAGTCATTGATGCGGTAGTGGCACTTCGGGCAGGTCGGAAGATCCTTGGTGAGCATCGCCGCGTCGAACGAGGCAGGCTTTCCCTTGTAGTGCACATGAGCGAACACCGCAAAGAGTCCTTCCTTCCCGTCAATGATGTGCTCGGGGCCCGAGTAGCCCTCGCGTGCCAGGAGCGCGCTCTCCGCGCCCATGCGGCCGGCCCACGGATCGACCGTGTTTTTCATGTTGGTCAACTTGCCTGCGGTGACCGCGCCGGGGCTGAACGAGCGCGACGCGCTGATGCCCATCGCGGCGACGATCTGCGCCGGCGTGAGTCCGAGCACGCGGCCGCACGCCACCGGTGCCGCGAACGCGCTCAGCGTGGCGTGGTGCCAGCCGTACTCGCGCACGCCGGGGAGGCCGAACTCGCACAGTCGCATCTCGATTTCGTAGGCGATGACAGTGCCGAGAATGAGTTCCTTCCCGGAGAGTCCGTACGCCTCGCAGAGCGCGAGCGGACCGCCGATCAGATCGCTCGGGTGGCAGGGATCGGACTTCCAGTAGATGTCGTTGTAGTCCATCGCCCGGATCATGTGGCCGTTGAGGAACGCCGCGTCGACGGGATTGGTCTTGAATCCGGAGACGAATGCCGTCGCACGACCTCCGCCTTGGCCGCCGCCCATCGCGCGATGATGCTTCAAGAGGATGCGTGCGTCCTCCTGCTGGCTCCCACCCAAGGCGCAGCCGATGGAGTCAAACCAGAAGAGTTTCGCCGCCTGGATCGCAGCCGGGGAGAGATCCTCGTAGCGGAGTTTCGCGGCCCACTCCGCGATGTCGTAGGAAATGAGGCGCTTGGTCAAGACGGGTGCGGCGTGTGCCATGGAGTGTCCCTCGGTGTGTTTGAGTTCAGCCGATCTTGCGCGCGATTTCCTTGGCGACATCGAGCGTCGTCGCCTTGCCGCCCAAATCGTAGGTGCGCACCTTGCCCTCCTTGATGACGGCGGCAATGGCAGACTCGAGACTCGCGGCCATCACGGGTTCCTTGAGCCAGTCGAGCATCATCTTCGCCGTGAGGAGCATGGCGATGGGATTCACCTTGTACTGACCCGCGTACTTGGGAGCGCTGCCGTGCGTTGGTTCGAACACCGCGTACGAGTTACCGAGGTTGGCGCTTGGCGCGAAGCCGAGCCCGCCGATGAGGCCAGCGCACAGGTCGCTCACGATGTCGCCGAACATGTTCTCCGCGACGAGGACCGAGTAGTCCTGCGGGTTCTTGAACATCCACATGCAGATCGCGTCGATGTTGGCTTCGTCGGCCCAGATCTCCGGGTAACTCTTCGCCACCTCGCGGAAGCAGCGAGTCATGAGGCCGCCGGTCTCGCGCAGCACATTGGGTTTCTCGATGAGGGTGACGCGCTTGCGGCCAGTCTTCTTGGCGAACTCGAAGGCCTGTGTGCAGATGCTCGTGCAGCCCTGGCGGCTCACGATGCGCGTCGAGAGCGCCACATTTTCGAGGCCCTTCGCCTTCCACGGCTTCATCTTCGGATTGGCGCACAGCGCCTCGTACACCGGCTCGGGAAGCGGGAAAAACTCAACGCCGCCGTACATCCCCTCGGTGTTCTCGCGAAACACGACTTGGTCAATCGCAATGTCCGAACCGTGTGGATTGGCGATCGCGGTACCGCGGTAGTTGAGGGGGTTCCCTGTGTAGCTCTTGCACGGACGCATGTTTGTGTGCAGGTTGAACATCTGCCGGAGCTTCACGATGGGCGAGAAGTAGACGAGTCCCTTCCCCTTGAGCTCAGGGACGAGCTCTTCCTTGGCTTCGTCTTGGGGTTTGCTGGTGATGGCGCCGAAGAGGCCGCAGGTCGTTCCCTCGAGCGCCTTCACGGTGCGATCGGGGAGCGCATTGCCCTCCTCACACCAGAACTTCCAGCCGATGTCGCAGGGGCGGTACTCCGCGTCGAGCTTCATGTGGTCAAGGACGATGCGGCACGCCTCCATGACATCGTTGCCGACTCCATCTCCGGGCATCCATGCGATCGTGTACTTAGCCATTTTGTTGCGCTCCTGAAGTGCGGGGAATCGAAGGGGGGGGGATGTTAGCGAAAGGCGCCGAGACCGTCAGGCCGGCTGCGGCTGCGTTCGCTTGAGTCGCGCCGCCACGAGGGCCTCGGCACCTCCTGCGACGACAAGTTCCTGCGCCGCCGGCGACAGTGGCGCGAATGAAAACACGGCTCCCGAGATCGAGAGCGTCGAGGACTGGTAGTCGATCGCCGCCTCGGGGCCGACTTGGGTCAGCGTTCCCCGCGCCTGCGACGCGCGAAGGTGGGCGACCAGTTCCGGGCACTCAAACACCGGGAATCCGTTGTTGAACGCATTCCGTTTGTAGGTCTCGGAGAAGCTCGCTGCGATCACGCAGGGCACTCCCTTGAACTTGAGCGCCGTCGCGGCCT
>SXGR01374767.1_pt1 | contig 29394 bp, 18 predicted proteins | sample 3174711 | NCBI WGS metagenome assembly SXGR01 (sample SAMN11356860, study PRJNA531348) | freshwater metagenome | isolation source: freshwater sample F1-60 | place: China: Fuxian Lake, Yuxi | collected 2017-12-25 | reverse complement strand
GGAGATTTGGAAAGACCAGATGAAAAACGAGAAGAAGCCAGCCGAAATTCTCGAGAAAATCATGCTCGGCAAGGAGAGGAAGTTCAGAGAAGAGAATGCGCTTCTCACTCAACCGTTTGCGAAAGATCCAAGCCAGACAGTCGGCAAAATGCTCGGTTCCAGTGACGTCGTTTCCTACGTCCGTGTTTCATTTGCCTGAGCCGTCATTGCGAATGTTGAAGAAAGAGAGTACAATGTGTCTTATGGCGAAGGGCAAAATCATCATTGCGGAGGACGATACGGTACTCAGGGATCTGTACCTGCGGAAGTTCTCATCGGATATTTACGATGTAAGAACGGCAGCGAACGGCCAAGAAGCACTCGATCTTGTGGCAAAGGACAAGCCGGACCTCATACTCCTCGATATCAATATGCCGGTGCTCGACGGTTTCGGGGTTCTTGAGAAGCTTCCGAAGGCAGAGAGATCATTCAAGGTCATCATTCTTACTAATTTCGAGGATCAGGCGAATAGGGACAGAGGAGCCGCTCTCGGAATTGATGATTACTTCGTGAAGAAGGATATGACGATCAAGTCGCTTCTGGGTATGGTCGAGAGGTTGCTTGGAAAGGAAGCGACTGCGAAATAGTCAGTTTTCTGCACTTCTCGCTCGTGAGGATTTCTTTGATGAAACCATATTCCAAATTGCGATTTTTTGTGTTATAATAAAGAGAAATACCCACATCAATCCTGCGACGTTCACTCCTGATTATTCTCGGCGTTCTCTCGGCGGTGTTGATCGGTCTTTCGATCGGCTATCACCGCGTTCCTGTTGGACCCGATGAAATCGGTTGCATGCTCGGGTCATTCGGCAATGTCGGCGCATTCCTGAGCCTCTCGATCGGCATTGCGGTCATGCTCATTGCGGTCGCGGTGGAGTGGTCAGAAATTTACAATCACGTGCGTGTGAACAAAATGCCTCTCGCGTCAGTCGAGAACAGGCATCCGAGACTGCCTCCGAAGATCGAGATCATCATTACGAGCATTTTGACTGTTGCCGCACTCATTCTCTTCGTGCAGTTCATTGCAACGGTCTATGCGATGGCGTTTACCTTAAGCAGTTCGACGAGTGAGGCGAAGGTGACGACGAGATTGGTGATGGGAGATTTCGACAGTGACGGAGATCTCGACTACATCACAGGAAATACGGGGGCAACCGAGCAGCTGGATTTCTACAAGAATGACGGCACCGGAACATTCACATGGAATTCGATGTTCGGCCTCTCAAACAATATGGTCGATATGGTGACAGGAGACATCAACGGTGACGGCTACCTCGATATCGTTGAGCTGATTTCCAGCGGAAGTTCCTCGGTTCGTGTCTATTTAAACAGTGGGACGGGCTCATTCCGTTCCGTCGGTGCGCCGACACTCACAGTGGGAGGAACCATTATGGCGCTCTTCGATGCCGATAATGATGCCGATCTCGATCTTCTTTTCCTGAAGGGCAGTACAATGGTGAATCCTCTCTTTCTCAATAACGGTCATGGAGTTTTTACAGAGGTTGCATCGACATTACCGCGCTCGGTGAGTGCGATCGGTGTTGCGGACTTCAATTCGGATGGATATCTGGATGTCGTATTTTCTTCTACAGCGGCAGTCGCATTTCAGGTATTTCGCAATAGCGGCTCAGGGTCATTTCAGCAACTTTCTACAGTAGCAAATCCTCCAAACAATCTTGCATATTTTTCTCCTGCAGACATCGACAATGACGGCGATATCGATCTGATCGCAGCAGGCAATGGCAATGCATACACATTTTTCAACAATGGTGCGGGAACGTTTGTGCTCGGAAGCAATTACGGGAGCGTGACCGTGACTAATAGCATTTCCACTGGTGATGTCGATAATGACAGTGATATCGATTTCATTTTGAGCGGGTGTGATATCGGATCAAGCGGTGGATCTGAGATTTTCTTGAACAATGGTTCCGGGGTCTACTCTTCACTCGGTGCCGTCAATGAGGGAAGCGACTGTGTGAATAGGAGCGTTGTTGGTGATATAGACGGAGATGGTGATCTGGATTACGTGCGTGGAAATCAGGATTACTTTGGGACGGGTAGGGTGAATCGTCACTACAAGAGTGATCAGGCAGCGACGACGGCAAATACGGTACCAACAGCACCGACACTTTCAACTCTCACGGGTACCTTGGTTTCCGTGGGTTCACCGAGAAATCCGACAGCCGCAGTGGATGACACCTCGGTGGGAACCATCGCGTGGTCAGCACCCACCGCCGTCTATGCAAGTGATGATTCCTATGCCACTGCCGGCTTCACAGCTCCGGGATCGATCAGTCATTATCTCAATGCAACCGGTTTCGGATTCTCAATTCCGACGACTTCCTCGATTCTTGGAATCAAAGTTGAGGTTGAAAAGAAAATGCTTTCCGGAGGTGTAACCGACAACGCAGTACGTTTGATTAAGGGTGGTACGATCGGCACGACTGATCGAAGCTCTGCAGTGTCATGGCCTGCGAGTGACGCATACACCACCTATGGTAGCGGCGCTGATCTCTGGGGCACGACGTGGACTCCCGCACAGATCAACGCATCCGATTTCGGTCTTGCGATTTCTGCAAAGGATAACGGGATCGGCGGCACGACCGGTTACATCGATCACATTCGTATCACCGTCTACTACAGTATGCGCGATATCCGCCTCACGTGGGGCTCGGGCTCGGATACGATCACCTCGACGAAGATGCTGCAGTACCAGCTCAGGGTCGGAACAGGAAGCGCGCTTCATAATATCCTTTCCTCAATGACCTCCACTCCAAACTGGGTCACAAGAGTGGTCCCGAACGGTCAGGGCAGGACGACGCTTCTAAGGAATCTTCCGTGCGGACAGTCGTTTTATTGGAGTGTTGCCGCAGTCGATTCCGGTTTCATGTCCACACGCAGCAGTGAACAAACATTCACGCTGAGCTCGGATTGCACCTTCAGCGGAGGCGCAGGAGGAGGCGGAGGAAGCAGCAGCGGTACTTCGGGCCCTGCGGGAGGCAGCCTTCGCAGAATTGTAATTGAGCAGGCACCTCCGAGAGTCATCATCGGACACATTGCCGTTTCAGCATTCGAGGACATCAACGGCAATGGAGTGAAGGACCTTCGCGAGGAGAATGCCTTTCAAGGTCTCACGCTCACTGCGTCCGGTTCGACGGCTTCCGGAGTGACCGTACGCAAGACATTGAATCTCTCTTCGAGGGGAGAAGCGGTGTTCGAGCTCGAGCAGAGCGATGCAAGAGGGTACTCGATACTTGTTGATCCGACTTCCAAGGCACTGGAAGGTTTCGAAGCAACAGGCAAGATCGTCTCCGACCCCGTGATCGTGCGTGAGGGGACGATGCAGTCCGTCGCTTTTGCGTTCCGCAGAGTGTCTTTGCTCGATTACAAGCCTTGCATCACCGTCGGTTCTGCTCAGTCCCAAGACAGAGGCAAGGGTGATGCACTCATTCTGCTCGGTAGACTTGAAGATGCATTCTCGAGGAGGGTGATGGATGGCGTTACCCTTGGAACAGGTTTGGTGACGAGAGCGAATTTCCTGACATTGCTTGCACGGACTCAGTGTATTCCGCTCGAGCAAACGCCTGTGGCATACAGTCAGAAGGGAAGAAAAAACATCCTGATCGATCTTCCGCCTACTCCTCCAACGACGTTTGCCATCCTTTTGTACTCTCTTCTCGGACAAGAGCTTCCGGTCGCACGCTTAACCCACAAGGGTCCTGCAGCGGATTTGTCGGCACCGCTGACACGCAGGGAAGCCATTTCCATCCTTGCCGCCGCCATGAATATTCCCGAGGAAAAGCGGGTGTCGAGTGCAACCGATCTGCCATCCGATCTTCTGCCGCAGGATCCGATTCTCTCCGACTTTCTGACTCTTCGTTCGCTTGGGATCCTCCCGCAGAACTTCCTGACGCTCCTTGGAGCGGAGCAGGGAATGGACGCCATGGAAGCGGCCTCACTTCTTACGAGGGCGTCTTTCCAAGCGGGACATATCGGGCTCCTGCCGATCGTATACGACAGGAGCGGACATGCCGCTGCTCCCGAAGAAGTCGAGACATTGCATCTTCCTGAGGATTTCCCCGATCTTCCTGTTCGGGAATGTCTTCTCACCGATACGGAGCGTCCGAAGAAAGTCAGCTTCAGCGATATTCTTCCCGGAGATGCACTCGAACCAGTGCTCAGGGATATTCTCAGCCGCGGCACGAAGAACGGAGATGGCAAAGTTCTTTGGCTGCTTCCTGCAAACAAGAAGCCTACGGAATTCGGCGTGACAAAAGGAGCCCCGACGATCGATCTTGATCAACCCGTCTCTCTCTTCGAGGGGCTTCGCACGTTGCTCGTTCTTCGCTGTCTTCCGCCTCTGAGCGCAAAGGAATTCATCCTCTCCTCAGAGAGGACATTTGAAGGATCGCTCGAGAGTCGTGTTCCCCGAGACAGGCTTTCCGGTCTGCAACGTGATCTCAGCTTCGTTTCCAGGGTCTTCTACAGAGCACAGGATCATGAGAGGGAGTTCGATCTGTCACTCCTGAAATACGCTTCTGATTTACTTGCGGGAGAAACGCGGGATCCAGATTCTCCTCTCAGCGTTGGTGACGGCTCGGCACTGCTTGCATCCGGCCTTCTGAATCTTGCCGTACATGAGAGCATTATCACCCCGCAGGATGCCGAGATTATGGCTGAGGGCCTCACGCTTCACTTTGCAAAGTATTTCCTCGGCACGCCCGATCTGGAACGCGGCAGCAGCTCGTTGCTTCGAACGCTTCCTCTTACTCGAAAGATGCTGATCGAATTCCTCGGAGCGGTTCTTGAAAAAGAGACCGTTCCCGTCGATGCACCGAAGAAAGCATCGGAGGAGGAGAGGTCAGTCGGGGAAAGCTGGTGGAGGCGTCTCAAGGACTAGCAGATTCACTTACTTCAGAGCGATCGTCTCCACCGGAACCGCACGCACGATGTAACGCTCCGCGATGCTGTCCGGCGGCCAACAGGTATACAGAATCAGCTCCTCTTTCTTGTCTCCGGACTCGAAAATGGATCGATCTTTCGCGGGAATGGTTTTCTTTTCGATCACCTGGTAGACGAATACTTTCCCAAGGTGCGTGACATACACGCGCGAGCCGATGGAGATCTTGTTGATGGTCCTGAAGATTTTCGTGTACTTCGAGAGATCCCATGGGTAACCGCTGCTGTGGCCGTAAATCATGATCTTGCTGCCTTCGCCCGGGTAAGCGAACAGATGCCCCACTCCATTCTTGAGAATTTCGAGCACGCCCTCCTGGCTGAATGCATCCTTGGGATGCGTGATGGTCAGATCGGTGATCGAAAGGCTTGGAATGGAAATCGCGAACGATTTCTTGGAAGCGTATTGCAGTGCAGCAGAATCATCGACGATTTGTACATTTTCTACTGTTCCTGAGCTTTCTCCGATGAAGATTTGTTCTTTCGGTTGGGACTGTGAGGGGGAGACGGAAAGCTGCGTCGGTTGGATTCCATTCGAGCTACGCAACTGCTCGGTCAGCGTGAAGAATGCTCCGCGCGTCAGATACATGCCTGCACGAAGTGTGGTGCCCGGCACCGCTGCTCCGCGCGAGTTTAGAATACTCAGCGAGTTCGTGTACCATCGCCCTTCGTCATTTTGAAGCCCCGTGCTGCTCATGAAAGGCATCGATTCGGCTTGCCCTGCGAATGCTCGCACGAGCATTGCCGCCGCTTCCTCCACTTTCACGCCACGTTCGGGTCTGAAGAGTCCGTCGGGGTATCCCGTTACCAATTTCGATTGGAAGCCGACTTCGATGAACGGCGCGTACCAGGCTAATTGATCGACATCCGGAAAGAGCGAGAGCGGAGGCATCGCATCGGTGATACTTCGAAGGCTCGAGGCATAGCGGGGCTGCGATTTAAGTATCACTTTCAGGGCTTCGGCACGATTGATTCCCTCGGAGAGTCGCAGGTCGACCAGTGGTCCTTTTTGGAGAATGCCGTCACGCTGCAGGCTTGCTACATAGTTTCCATAGACTGCGATATTCTGCGCTGAAACCGTCTGGGAGAGGCCTAGAAGGCATCCCAGCATGGATATTGCCAGCAAAGGAATTCGCAGGAACATAAAGGATATTTATTATAAGTATTTTTATGATTTTGTCAATATTATTCAAGTGAAAAATCACTGCGAGTATTTCGGTATCTAGTGAGTCTCTAAGTCAGGAATTAGGGCTTTCATTGTACGGTTTTCTGTTTTTTCATGAGCGTTCCTGTTTCGTAGCCTTTCATGAATGTAAGGAGCTCCAGAAGGCCTTCTTCACTCGTGAGAATATCATTGTCGATTGTGTACGCAGGATGCATTGGTATTTCGTACGGGCGATCGGGTGCGGAGAGTCCGTTTCGTTTGATATGGATCCACAGCGGACTGCACAGATCTGAAATCTCTTCCCTCACATCGGCAAATGGTGCGATGACAGCAACCACAACGAGGAATCCCTTACCCTGCATCAGCTGGGCGAGTCTTGCAACTCTTAGATTGTGTGTTCGACGATCTTCTGCCGAGAGAGACTCCCGTTCCGAGATTGTCGATCGCATTTCATCGCCGTCGAGCACGAGTACGCGTCGGCTGAGCGGATGATTGTCCGCAGGGCGATCGTTCCAATGTTTCTCGAATCCTTTCGCCAGCGTTGTTTTGCCTGCACCGGAATTTCCGGTCAGCCAAAGGATGGGGAATATCATGCGCATTCAGGAAGAAGTTCTTAGGTGCTCTGCATAGAGTTTTCGTCGAATATCCGTTGCAGAAATCGACTCCGTTTCTGCATCCAGCCTGATCAAATCGTATCCGACATCCCGACCGATGTAGACGGTCATGTCCGCATCCGGGTCATCCATGACATCGATCGTCACTCGTGGCTCATTTTTAAATTCGCTGCGAATGAGAGCTTTTCTTTTCTCAAGATCGAACGGATTCATCTCTGATGTTTTCGTGTTTCGCACAAGGATGATGCATCGGTCTTTCTCCTTGAGAATGCGCTCGACGCATCGTCGGTGTCCCTCGTGGAAGGGTTGAAAACGGCCAATGAAAATTCCCGTGCTCACGTGCGGATGGTAGATCAGATTTTCATCGATCGGCAATCAAAAGCTTATGCGATTCCGTCTTTGGGAAGATGAGGCTGGTACAGCTTCATATCGGATTGCTGATGATGCATGGTCGACTTCCATACGCCTGAGACGATAGACCATGGATTCTTGATGAAGGGACTCAGGATTTTTTCCGCATATTCCTTGTCTTTTCCGATTCTCGGGTAGTGCACAAGCGTCAGCGGAATGTCGTTTTCGAGGCAGAGAAGCTGCGTGCTGTAGACACTGAAGTATTGGTAGTACGTCTTTTGGATCAGGGCAATATGGTGTTGTTCCTCAACGGTTTTCAGCTTTGTCATTTCCTGAACGGATGCTATTCGTTCGTACGGGTTTCGCATGCACAGAAACAGGTGTTTCGGTCTGTACCCTGCCGCATGCCAGATCCAGGATGTGTCGCAGAATCGCGGATCTTTGAGCACGAACGGCCACTTCTGGTTGAACATCGGGCGACCGATGATCAGCATTTCCTCGATGGAGGGAGGCTTCGATTCTTTCGTATTTTCCGAAGTCCAGAGGCTCCTAATGCAGGATTGAAGACGCATGTTCACTCGTGTGAATTCTTCATGCTCCATCCCCCCACCGGTCGGTCCATTCACGCCGATTTCTTCAGTGTTCACATCACCGAGATCATATCCAGCATTCTTGAACACATGTGCCAGGAATGTCGTGCCTGATCTGCCAAGCCCTGTGATCACATAGCCAAGATCCATAGCGGCCTATGCTACACTGTCCCTCCTGTGCATGCGAGTCTGGATCACGTTTGGCAGTCTCTTCTACGGCCTCTTTTCGAGGCCGCAGATGTGAAGGTGATCGTCGAGATCGGATGTGCGGATGGTCGCAATACGAAAAATCTGCTCGGCTACGCACGACAAGTCGGAGGGAAGGTGCATGCAATCGATCCTGAACCGATCTTCGATGCTCTTCAGTGGCAATCAGCGTATACGGATGTTCTGCATTTTCACCGGGAAACAAGTTTGAATGCGCTGCCAAAGATAGAAGGCGACTGTGATGCCGTCATCATCGATGGGGATCACAATTGGTACACCGTCTATCATGAACTTCTTCTCATTGAGAAGTACTCCGTGAAAAGAGGTGCATTTCCGATCGTCGTTCTGCATGATGTCGGCTGGCCCTATGGCAGGCGTGATACCTATGCGGATCCCGAACGCATTCCTCCCTATTACCGTCAGCCCTATGCAAGGAAGGGCGTGATTCCTGAGACAGGGGAGTTGCAGAAAGAAGCAGGATTGAATGCGCATGTCGACAATGCACTGCATGAACATTCGCTGAAGAACGGCATTCTTACCGCCATTGAGGATTTCATCGCTCAGTCATCACTCAAACTTTCATACAGTCAGATACCGGGCTTATTCGGTATCGGCATCATCGCAGATGCCGCATCACTCGATGCACATCCTTCTCTGCGATCTTTCCTCACCGGTACTTCCTTGAGTGATGTCATGAGGAAACATGTCGAGAACGTGGAAATCGCTCGCATCTCACATTTGATCGATCACCACAGGGACAGACAGGCTCTCATCGACTACAAATGCTTTTTCCAAAAGTCCGAAGAGGATCTGCGGTCTCTCCACAGGGATTTTGCGGAGCTCAACCAAGCGAAACGGGAATCCGACATCATGGCAGCGTCTCTGCAGAAGAAGGTTCGGGAGTCCGATGAGGCTTTTGCTTCACTCAGTTCGGTTTTCGATCGAATGAGGCTCTCGAAGAGCTGGAGGCTCACTCATGTTCTGCGCGTACTCGAATCGGGCATAAGAAGGTTGTTCCGAGCCGGCGGAAGCACCAGCGTTGTACATTCGACGAGCGCAAGCGTGGCTGGTTCCGTGCGAACACCGACGATGATCGTCTGCACGATCGTTTCGAGGAATTTTCTTTCCTATGCGCGAGTACTTGCACAATCGTTTCGAGCGCATCATCCGGATGCGTCATTCTTTGTGCTTCTTGTGGATCCACTTGATTCTGATTTAGATACTAAGAGCGAACCTTTCACCATCGTTCCCATTGCAGACCTCGATATTCCAAACAAAGAGCAGATGTGTTTTCGCTATGGCATCCGCGAATTGCATACTGCGGTGAAGCCGTTTTTCCTTTCGTGGATCTTTGAGACCAAGAAGCCCGACACCCTTCTCTATTTCGATCCGGATATCCTCGTATGTTCAAAACTTTCTTCCGTTCAAGCCGCTCTCTCGCATCATTCGATTCTTCTTACGCCTCATCTCCTTCAGCCGATCGGTGACGGTCTTCACCCCTCCGAGAAAGATATTCTCCGCGCAGGAGCATATAACCTTGGTTTCATCGGACTTTCGCAATCGGATACCACGAAGAGTTTTCTCGGTTGGTGGAAAGATCGTTGTATGGAAGATTGCACCGAGCAGCCGGACAAGGGAGTGTTCTTCGATCAGAGGTGGATCGATCTCGTTCCCGGGTTGTTCTCTGGCGTATGTGTGCTTCGGGATGCGTCCTGCAATGTTGCCTATTGGAATCTTCATGAGCGCTCCATTGCATTTGAAAAGGGTCAGTACATCGTGAATGGGAATCCTCTGGGTTTCTATCACTTCAGCGGTTACGAACCTGAGCATCCGGAGAGAATGTGCAAGTACTCGTTCAATGAGCGCAGTTTCTCCGGAAGGAAAGCGCTGCGAACCCTGTTCGATCAGTATCGTGGTCTTCTCCTTGCAGAGCGCTACATGCAGGAAAAGAAGAAGCCGTATGGTTTCAGATGTTTTCAGAACGGAGTTGCCATTCCTTTGTTCGTACGCAGGCACTTTCATGAGCTGAGTCCATCCGATCGGTTCCGTTTCGGAGATCCTTTTCTCGTGGGGAGCGGCTCCTATTGGCAATGGTTGCAGGAGCCATTTCATCGCACTGAGTCCGGCTTGTGGATGACCAATGCTCATGAATTGCTTCGCAGAAGCACTCGGGAAATCCTGCAGGCTTTCCCCGAGCTCGACAGCCGTTTTGCCTCTTGGATCTTGGAACATCAGGGCATGTCAAATCATTTCGATCTCCCGAAGGAGTTTCTCTACTCTCTGAAGAACGGAGATGCTTCTGAATCGTCGACAATGTTGCGTAACTTTCTTCTGAAGCGAAACACTTTTCCTTTCTATCGTTTCTTGGTTCAGGTCTTTCGCTCACTCTTTCCCTCTGTTTTGTTTCAGCGTGTTCGCAGATCGCTTGCACAATTCGATCTTCATACGCTTCCTCTGCGATCTGTCTCGGTCTCCGAGAAACCATCCGGATTGAATGTGGTTGGATACTTCACGAGCGGCACCGGTGTCGGTCAGCTTGCGAGAATGAATGTTCGCTCCGTGACTGCCACGCATATTCCTTTCTCACTCAGAAATATCGAGACATCTTTCCTTCCTCAGATTGAGACACATCTTGAGGAGCATTTTTCCTCACGCTATCCGTACGATACGACTCTCATGCATGTGAATGCAGATCAAGTCGGAACGTTTTTTCAATCCGAAGGTTCTGATGTACTTCGCGCGAAGCGGATGATCGGATACTGGGCTTGGGAGATGGAAACATTTCCCGATGAATGGATAGCCGCTTCGAAATGGTTCGATGAAATTTGGGTCCTGAGCCGGTTTAGCGCGAAGTCGATTGCCGCCAAAGTAAAGTGCCCCGTGCATGTGGTGCCGCCTCCTGTTCTTCTGGAAGAGGGTTTGTCGCATACGCGTCAGGATTTCGGCATCAGTGAAGATCGTACCGTATTCCTCTTCATGTTCGATTGTCTGAGCATCACCGAGCGTAAAAACCCTTTCGCAGTCATCGAGGCTTTCATCACGGCATTCAGGAGAGAGGATGCGACAGAGCTCGTCATCAAATTCAGCAATGCGGATCACGATCCGACTGTTCGTTCCCGACTTGCAAAGGCTGCAGCCGGACACAATATTCTTCTTATCGATTCATTCCTTTCTCCGCAGGAAGCATGCGATCTGCTGCGACTGTGTGATGTCTACGTTTCCCTCCATCGTTCGGAGGGCTTCGGTTTCACCATGGCGGAGGCGATGCTGTGCGGAAAGCCCGTCATTGCGACGAACTACTCCGGCAATACTGATTTCATGAATTTGACGAACAGTATCCTCATCGATTACAAGCTCACCGCTCTCACCAAGGATGAGGGGCCCTACAGAAAGGGGAATATCTGGGCTGATCCGGATATCCATCAGGCTGTTTCGGCAATGCGACGTCTGTACGAGGATCCTGCGCTCAGAGACAAGCTTGGGAAAAAAGCTTCGCAGGATATAGCGAGATCGCTTTCACCGGAATATCTGGGAAAACTTATCCGCGAGCGTATTCTTTTGCAGGAACAGGAGTAGCACTCGCTGTTCCGGCATCGCTTTTCATCTGCTTTTCTCCGATTACTTTCGCCGATTCCATGAAGACGATGCGATTGCAGTATTGTTGCAACTCAAAGAGTCCGTGGTGAACGAGCAGAACGGTTTTCCCTTTCCTCCGGAGTTCCCTCAGTTCCTCATCGCAAATTTTCTTGAATTCCTCGTCTCCCACGGCAAGAATTTCGTCGAGGAAGTAGATGTCGGACTCCGTTCTCATCGTCGTAATGAATGCGAGACGCATCCGCATGCCGGTGCTGTAGCATTTGATCGGTAGGTCCCGATGTGAAGCGACACCTGCACGATCGATGATTTCATCCGTCTGCGCTTCGATGATGTTCGGGTCGACGCCGTGAATCAGTCCATGCAGGTAGATGTTCTCGACCGCAGATCTTTCAGGGTGGAAACCGACGCCGAGTTCAAAGAAACACGAGAGTTTACCATCCACCGATATTGTTCCGCTGTCTTGCGGCAGGAGACCTGCAAGAATTCTGAGCAGTGTCGTTTTTCCGCAGCCGTTTGGTCCGTAGAGACCTACCCATTCACCTTTCTTGAGGGCGATGGACACGTTGTCGAGAGCTTTGTGGCACCAGCGATTGCGATGCTTTCGCCACCGGAGGATGTGATCCTGCAGCAGGGTTGAAGGGAAGATGTATTGCTCGAATTGCTTCGAGATGCCGATGCAGGAGACGGCGTGATTGTTCATCAGTATTCCTGAACAAAATAGCGACTGCGTCTTCGGAACAGCAAGGAGGACAGGGCGAAGAGCAGAAGGCAGAAGATCGTGAAGCCCAGCGCATGGAATGGAGTCGGGATGCCGACAAGTTCTCCATAGAGGATCACGCGTCTTGCATCATGGAGCAGAATCGACAGAGGCTGGAAGCGAATCACAAGATCGAACAGCGACCACAGTGAAACATGCATCGAAGACAGAGTGAAAAGATTTTCCAGATCCTGCATGATTGGCGCTTTCGGCGTATACGGATAGATGATTGGAGTCAGCCAGAAGATCACTTGCAGGAGGATGCCCCACAGGTGTTGCAGGTCACGGTACTTCAGGGAATAGGAGCTCAGGATCATGCCGACCGACAGCCCGAGCATGGTCGATTGCAGGAAGAGAAGAGGAATGTAGAACAGTTTCCATGTCGGTCGTATTCCCATGACAAAAGCGATTCCGAGAAATATCGTAAAGTAGCTGAGAAGAACGAGTCCGTGGGTCCATCCGACGCTGAGAATCAGCAGCAGTCTGGGGAAGACAACTTTCTGAATGATCATCGCTTTATCGTGGAGCATCGACATGCATGCATTCGTGATGAGTGCGAAGTGTTCCCAGAGGATAAGTCCGAGGAAGAGATAGAGGTGATAGAAAGGAACGTCTTTAATGAACGGACTGAAAACATGGAAGATGACGATGAATTTGACGAGCGGAATGATGAAGGACCACAGGAACCCCAGAAACGATCCTCGGTACTTGAGCACGAAGTCGGCAAATCCCATCGCGAGGACGACACGCAGACTGTGTTTCCATGTGAATTGCGCGGGCATCGACATGACACTATGGTACTCCTTTCAAGCAATCTCGCTTTTAACCGGATCCAATGCGTGCATACCACCTGTTTTTCCGGAAGCTGAACCATCGACCTCACTTGTTTCCCGGGTCTCCGGAAGAAAACGAAGAAGTGGCAACGGCAGTGCGCTGGAGAGAATAGCGATCCACATGACGCCTGCAAGATTTGCATAATTGGCAGCAATCCCCGGTTCCGCTCCGTGGACGTTGAAGATTGTCGTTAGGCATGCACCTCCAAGGTCGCTCACAGCGAGTCCGATATTCATGATGCTGGCAAGCAGAGCGAACATCGTCGCTTCCATTCCTTTCGGGCAAACGCGTGCCGCGAGGACGAGAAGCGGCAGGAAGGCTATTTCCTGCAATGCTCCGCCGATCGCCGTATCTGCGACAGCGAAGAACTCGGGACTGACTCCGAGGATCGCGTACCATCCGTAGACCAGCCCGATGCTTGGAAGCGACAGCGCAATGCTTAGGATCACGATCCAGAGGAATAGCGTCCTTAGCGGAAGGCTCAGGAGAAATTTTCGGAAAATCACGATGCCGAGGATTGCCGTGACGTTGCTTACAAGGGAGAGGGTTCCGAAGAACTCGGGAGTGAATTTCAGCTCATCGATCAGGTAGTAGCTGAGCGCTCCGCCGCTCGTCGGTGTCGATCTCCAGATGAAGAGGAATGCGATGGACCAGCAGACCGCCGGCGTACACATCGCTTTAATGCTCTTCAGAATTTCCCTCACTGAAATTTTTATTGAGACGGCATTGCTCTCTTCGGAGAGCAGAAGGGCAAAGACTGACGTGAAGATCGGAAGAGCTCCGGTGATGAAGAAGACGTTTCTCGCGCCGATGCTCTCGACGAGAATTCCTGAGAGATAGGATACGGCGATGGCTCCGGTCATCAGCGCTGCGCGGCAGATCGTTTGCAGTTTTCCCGCCTCCCGCTGCGTTCTGCTTCGCTCCGCGACGATACCGTCCACGATGACGTCGGCGAGGGCAAAACCGAGAGCCGAGATCACGCTCGATACGATCGCTCCCGCAAAACTCTGTACCACGGTTGCCATCAGCAAATATCCGGCAGAGCCGAAGAGACCCGCAATGAAGAGGTACGGCTTTCGACGAAGTTTCCAGATCGGTAGTCTGTCGGACAGAATCCCGTAGATCGGCTTGATGCTCCACGGAATGATCGCGATCGAGCCGAGGATCTGCACCTGCGCGATCGAGAGTCCTATGTCGTCTTTATAGAAGAACGTCGTTGCGACTCCCGCAAGACTTGTTGCTCCCGCGATGAAATACACGAATGGAATAATGATCGTTGTAAGGTCAGTTCTGCGCATGGGAGTGATTGTACAGTGTGGTGCTCAAAAATTGACTATATTTAACTTATAAGTTACATTCATATTTGGAAGTGAGTGTATCTCTCAAAGACGAGCTTTGCTCAGTCCGATGTGAGCTCTCCTCATTCTCCTCCCCTCTGTCCCCCCTTCTTCGGAAGGGCAGTTGGACTAGATCGTTCGCTCTTGTCGGGTGATCGATGCGGGGCGCATAGCGGTTTCGACTGCTCTGCAACAACATCTTCTGCTTCTCTTTAAGCAAAGGCGCCGGCGTGTGGAGATTACCGAGGAGTGACCCGTGTGGGTCAAAGCAATGGTAGCCGCACCTCGCGCGGCAGAAGAATGACTAGCTCTCGAGAGAGAGCCAAGTCCCCCCACGACTGGAAAGGCGTGGGGGTCTTTCATTGATTTAGAAAGAAAAAATGCTAAAATAATACACTTTCATTTTCCATGCTTCGTGAAGATCTCCCTCCGGCACTGCAGGCTCTCGATATTGAATTCAATCTTCCGAGGGAACTGACGACTGCAGACATTGAGGACATACGCGATAAAACAATGCAAGAAGTTCTCGCTGTCATGAAAACGCATAACCCGACTCCATGGCAGATGCTTGAGAGAGCTGTTCCTTTTGGACAGCCGATCGTTGAAACCATCACGGACAGGGAGCGAGAAATGCTGTACGTCGAATGGATGAAGCAATTGATGATTTCACTTCGATACGTCGATCAGCTTCTTGAGATTGACGAGCAGATTTGTGGAGATGAGAAGCGGGACATTCCGGGTATCCGGCTTCCCATTTATCAAGCCAGGAAGAGGGGATCGCACCAAGTTGAACTGCTCACGCACAATGCGTGGGGAAGTACCGATTACAGGGATCCTGTCTTACAGCTCCAGCTTCGGAAGCAGTTCACATCTTTAGGAGCCGATGGCACTCCCCAGTTCAATAGTGACGGCTATCATGCCGCACTCAAGAGTTTCTTGGCGACACCGCCGGATACGAGTACCGATCTTGCGATTCTCGGAGAAGAAGACAGAGTCGATATTTTTGATGCGGAAGGAAAATTTGTTTCTCGGGCTGTGGTTAGCGATGTATCCGGAGGGACTGTTCTTCTCAACATGCATGGCAAGATACTGCCGAAGAGCGGTTTCTCGATTCGAAAGAAATCCGATCGGCGCTCGATTCTTCGATACAAGCAGTACATCTATTCGATCATGCAGAAGCTCGATATCGATGGGGAAATTCCGGATAGAAATGGTCAGAGGTACGCATGGGAAGCAGTGAGCAAAAAGCGAACAAAGTATGAAGATGAGCCTAGAGGACTGAACGATGCGCAGGCTGCATTTTTTCATGCATCTCGTTTTGATACTGATAGAAAGATCAATTACATGGCGGAGTTTGACCGAGAAATCGGGCGGAGAGATATCCCCGTCGCATTGCTTGGTGACGAGGAGCAATCTGTTGCTTTCGCTCTCGCCGGAATGGCGCATCCATGCACGGTGATCCAAGGTCCTCCGGGAACAGGTAAGACGACGGTTGCCAGCCATCTTGCAAAGCATTTTCAGCAGCAGGGAAAGAAGACCCTCATTCTCTCTCATAGCAATAGAGGTCTGGATGTTCTTCTGAAAGCGATCAAGAAGCATGGAGTGAGTGTTCATCGTGGCGGTACCGAGTTAAGTGTTTGCGATGAGGAGTTGAAGGAAGATTTCATTCGAAGGAATTTAGAGCATCCTAGAAAGGATGACTGCACGTTTATGCGGGTGGATGAAAGCGCCTTCAGGAAGGCGAGGGAAGCATGGACCGTAGAGAGTGGAACCCCGGAGCCTCAGGAAGCCGAGTACAGACGCCCGATGCTCGATGAGCGATTGTGGAAGGATGCATGGGAAGGTTTCGACAGACAGAAAAAGTCTATGGCAACCAAATTGAATTATGAGTCGGGACTTGTGGCAGGTGTCACTCTCAATTCACTTATTTCCGATGAAATCTTAGAGCTGATCCATTTCGATGTTGTGATCGTGGATGAAGCATCGAAAGCGTATCTTCATGAATTTCTTCCGGCCTTGGAAAAGGCAGGCGTGCAGATCATCTTTATCGGAGACCACAAACAGCTTGGGAATATCGATATTCCACGAGGGATCAAAAATTTTCTTCTGGACTCAAAGACAGCACGGCATTCTTTCATTCACGAAAGTGCGGTTGAAGATTTTCAGAGGGGACCGTTTGAGATGATGGCGGAGAAAGGAGCTCTCGCCAAAGTCATGCTTCGAACGAACAGACGTTCCCTTCCGGGTATTGTTGAGCTTGTCGGTAAGGCAGGTTACGACGGTCGATTGAAGGTGGGAAGGATCGATGAGGAGAATCCTGAGAATATCGGACAACTGCTTTGGGTGGATACGAAATCTCGTGAAGGCAGGGAAGAGCAATCTGCAGGAACGTCGAAGGTGAACAAGCTCGAGGCTCGCCTGGTTGCGCGCAGACTTCTTCGCGAGCATCGGAAGGAAAAAAAGGTCAGGGGAGAAACTGGTGTCATCACCATGTATCGTCCTCAGGGCAAACTTTTGAGAAAGAATCTGAGGAAACTGCGTACCGAGGATGACAGTGAAAAAGCCGAATTGATGAATGCTCTCCGGGGCAACATTGCGACCGTCGACTCGTTCCAGGGCTCCGAGCGCAAGGATGTTCATATTCTCACCACGCGCAGCAACGATCGTGACGCTGTTGGATTTCTGCAGAACGTCAGCAGAGTGAACGTCGCGTTTTCAAGGGCTCAGGATTCGATGACCGTGTACGGTGACAGCAGGACGCTCATCGAAGGCAATCCGGACCCATGGAGCGCCGCATACTTTCAGATCGCTTATGAGACGTGCAGAAAGTTGGGACGTGTCATCGATCTCTCGGAGAGTGTCAGGCCGGAGATGCAGAAGAGCCAGACACACAGCGCGAAGAGGCAGCGAGCACGCAGAAGCCGCAGGCGCATGATGAAAAATGCCGCTGCGATGGATTGACTCACTTACTTTTTCCACCGATAGGAAAGCGTGTAATCTTTTCCGCGGATTTGAAATGCAGCGACAACCAAATAGGTGCCTTCAGGCGGTGTTTCAATATAGAAAACAGGATTCTGGTTCGCTCTCTTCACAGGGTGAGAATGGCTGAAGTATGCGGTTGTTGAAATGATGACCTGATGTCCGAAGGCTCCCATGTACCGCTGCGGATACACAATTTTGCCCTCTTCATCGGTGATGATGTACGTGAATGCCATGCCGCTCTCAACATCTTCGGGGATGAGTCGGAAGCTGTAGGAGTCGACTATTTTCTCCAGACTCAAATCCAAAATTTCACCGGTTTCTCCTTTTTCTTCTTCGCTTCCGGGATACTCGCGAATGAATCGCAATCCGTACGAATGACCTTCGCTGTCGATGAAATTGGTATACAGCCAGTACGTTCCGCCCACAGCAGGCGAGAAAGGAATATGCCATATTCCAAGGTGATCCCGTTCGGGATGGATGTGATGGAAATACTGCAGGTCATCACGGATGATGATCATGTGCATTTCATGCGTCAAACTGTTTCTGTAGTCTTTGAAGACTTCGCTTCCGTGCATGACGGCGAACCTGAGATCCGTATCGGTGCTTGTATCCAGTATTTTCAGATTGTCGATTGGGGACGCAGAGTGGAGCGGGTTGCTTTGATCGGTATGCACGTCATGCACTTCGTGTAAGCCTGCTTCAGTTTCGGGCGTAAAGACGAATCCATTCGCAGCACAGCCTTGATTACTAATACTTGCAAGGAATGCGTCTTCATAGGGCACTAGCGGAGGGCGGCCGACGATGACCGCTTTCACTTCTTCTGGATTTTTCCCGAGTGCTTCTGCAAGCTTCGAAGAGATCCACTCAATGTAGTAATCGGGGCTGTAGGGACGGAGTGTCGCCAGGCGCTGGAAATATCGGAACATGCTGCAGAATGCGGCATGCTCTCGTTCGTTTGCGTTTTTCTCATCCAGCTGAGGTTCTAAAAAATCCTGAGGGCTTCTTCCCTGACCTCCTGTTTCATACAAGGATGTTTGCTGCAGGTTATTTGCACTCAGGATAAAATCCACAGCAGAAATATGCTCAGCAAGACCATGACCGCTGAAGATGGCATCGAGGATGTCTGAATTGTCTTCGCCTCCTCCGCCTCCGCCTGCCGCACCGTAGTTCGACAGTAAGGGAGTCTCTGAAACAGTGGAGACGCCTGAGGAGCCGGAATTGCCTCCACCACTTGGAGATGACGAAGCAGAACTTGAACTGCTCTCTTCACTCGACGAAGAGGATGAACTTGAACTGCTCTCTTCACTCGACGAAGAGGATGAACTTGAACTGCTCTCTTCACTCGACGAAGAGGATGAACTTGAGCTCGTGCAGGGCCCCAGATAATCATCATGGGTCAGATGCGCATCGACTGACGGGCTCGGTATTTCCATGGTGACGTCCGGATCAGGCGGTGTGTGACAGAGCGTGACACGATTCGGTGGTGCTCCGAGCAGGCTAGGAATGACCGTTGCAAACGTTGCAATCACGAAAGCGACAAGAATGTATGGTATGTATTTTTGCATTCTCATTATTGTATCATTGTTTGTTTATTCTTTCAATATTCTTGACGATACTTTTTCTGTGATCCACACTACTTTTACATGCAAGAGATTACGAAACGTAATCCTCTCGTATCCGAGGCTTCGGAGCCGATGTGGGCTCATGCAGCTTCTTCTTTGCAGACAAGGAGGGCTTTTCACAGGATGGTGATTGCAGGTCTTTTCGCGGGTTCGAGTGTCGCGAGAGGCGACGATCCCTCTCAGGAAACTCGTTCTTCCAAGGATCCTATTCATCGGCAATTTGTGATTGGCGGCGGCGGGTTCTTACCTGATAAGGTTCATCAGGAATTCGTACGGAGAGCCGGAGGAGAAAAAGCCAAGGTGCTGGTTGTTCCGACAGCAAGTAAGGAGGCCGATGTAGATAAGAATGTTGGTTCGTATTGGAAATGGTCGCAAAACGTCGCATCTGCGAGACTCCTGCATACCCGTAGTCCGATGATGGCAAATTCCCAAGAATTTGTGGATGAACTCGATGATGCCACGGCGATTTGGTGGAACGGAGGAGATCAGAACGATCTTGTCGCACCCTATTTAAGAACAAAGTTTCATACTGCGCTCGATAAGTTTGTAGAGCGCGGCGGAGTCATCGGAGGCAGTTCCGCGGGAGCATCTGCATTGAGTAGCATTATGATCAAGGGAGGCAATCCTGTCGCGGAGCTTGGGGAAGGTTTAGGACTTGTGCCGTGGGCGATGATTGATCAGCATCATCTGACACCGGGGCGTATCGAGCGCTTACTGCGGGCAACAAAGCAGCACCCTCAGAAGCTTGGTTTTGGCATTGAAGATAGAACTGCAGCCATTGTGGATTGGACGATCGATACAGTGACGGTCACTGTGATGGGGGAGGGGAAAGTTCGTTTTTGCCAGAACGAGCAGATCCTGAAGATTGCTCAGGATGGGGACACAATCAATCTCGTAAATCTTTCGATACCGCATGATGAGAGCGATCGAAATGCGCTGTTTCGGTTGAAGTAATTTTCAAAATTGGCTCCCCGACGTGGCTCTTTCTAGAACTGCCAGCAGTGTATCAATGACTGAAGAATTGTGGCTACAGCGGGTCGGAGAAATTGCCAACGCACATTAGAGCGCAAGAATAAGAAGAAAAACTTTCACGGAGCGTGAGACTACATGTAGTTCAGAAATTCACTTCATGTTCATACGAAAATTTTTATGGACAAATTGCCGAAAAGAATTTCCCTATTTGAAACCGCGAAGCTAAAATAATCTACCAGTATGTTTGCAAAACAGCAGTTCCATCCTACTTGGATCACCAAAATTGTTGCGAGGATCGTTGTCGTTGTGATTGTGTTCACGGTGTTACCTTTTCCTCCTGCCTTCGCCGCTCAAGTCACCGCCGATTCGCTCGCGGGATACTGGAAATTAGATGAAACAAGCGGCACGAGTACGGTGGATAGCAGCGGTGGAGGGAATACCGGCACGCATCAGAATACGCCAACCATTAGCAGTAATGTCCCTTCCGTTTCGTATACCAATGCGCGCAGTCTCAGCTTTGATAGAGCCAGTAGCGAGTATGTCACCGCAGGTGCCGTGCGTACGGAAGGTAATGCCGCTTTCACCTATAGCGTCTGGATAAATACAACGGACTCCACCAACGACTACCGTACCATCCTCAGTGAAGGAAGGTCCTCCAACGATGCACCGACATTCCATCTCCAGATGCCGTCGGACGGAGATACTGACTGTACGACAGATGATTCCTTCAAAGTCTTCTTTCGTGACAATGCTGCAACATCAACACAAATGTGTTCCTCGTTGGCCTACAACGATGGGGCCTGGCACCATATCGCACTGGTGCAGTACGCATCGAATAGTCGCGAAATGTTCGTGGATGGCACATCGGTAGCAACGAATACGGCGACAATCAGTACGACAACGTTCGACCAAGTCGGCATCGGCGCACTACGTCTGACAACTCCTTCACAGTACTTCAATGGAAATATCGACGATGTACGCATCTATTCTCGTGCACTATCAAGACCGGAAATCAGTGAGTTGGCTGCAGGTAATCACACCACTGCATATTGGAAGGGTAAAGCAGGGTCTGCCTTCGAGAGGCAACTGAGTTGGAGTGGCAGTTTTGTTCCTGATCCCTACTCACGGTTGATTATTCGATATGCGACCGGTTCGCTGACATTGACTGGAGCCATCAAATTTGCTGCCCTAACGATCAATACTGGCGCAGTACTCTCTCTCAATGGGACTGGCGTCACGATGAACGATGCTGGAACGTTTACGAATTATGGCACGCTTGCACTGAAAAATACCGAGACCCTCACAAGCCTCACCGTATCGACGAACAAAGGCTTGGTGATGTTGATGGGTACGGGCTCGACCACGGGACTAAAAACGGGGAATAGCTATTACGATCTGGCCATCAATGATGGCTTAGTGGGCTATCTAAAATTCGACGAGACATCTGGTACCCGTGCGGTTGATGCAAGCGGATATTCCAACTCGGGTACTCTCATCAGTGGTCCGACAATTTCTACGACTGTCGCACCGACGAAATTCTTGAATACTCGGAGCTTAGATTTTGATGGAACGGATGACTACGTAAAGATTTTCGACCATTCGTCGCTTCGTATTGCACGTCAAATTTCCTTTTCTGCATGGATCAAGCCCGACAGCTTTGAGGAATCCAATCCGTACCTAAAGGGCATTATTTCGAAATATAACAATCCGTCTGCCAATGGACCATTATTGCGTCTTGGCGATGGTACAAGTGGCAACAGGGCACTGGCAGTGTTTACCGTACTTAAGTCCGGCGTAGAATATCAGGCCGCCTCTAGGACAACTCTGATCGCAGGACAGTGGTATCACATTGCGGGCACGTATGATGGTGCAAAGGTACGTATTTTTGTGAATGGAATACAGGAGAACAGCACGTCGTTGACAGGTCTTATCGATACGTCGACCGATTACTTTGCCATTGGCAATGATTACGTGAGTGACGGCGCTACTTCAAACAGAGAATTCGACGGCATTATTGATGATGTTCGCATCTACAATCGCGCTCTTTCTCCAGGAGACATTGCCGGACTCGCTGCAGGAAATCAGCCATCGACGGCACAAGGATATGTCACGCAGAATGCAGCACTCGATGTCAATAACAATCTCAGCCTCAATGGAGGAACACTCGACGTATCGGCGAGTAATTACGGCATAACCGTTGGAGGAAGTTGGCTTGGTAACGGTGGTGTCTTCACATCCCGTCAGGGGACCGTGACGCTGGACGGCACATCATCTGCTCTACAAATTTTGTCTGGTGGACAGCGATTCAATGCACTGACAACGAACGGAGCTGGTGCGACGTGGACTCTTGCAGATCGTCTGACAGCAACAGGAACACTCTCACTCACCGCTGGTACGCTGGATGTTTCAACGGGGAATTATGCTGTGCGCGCTGGTACCGTCACGCAGACATCAGGAAGTTTCACTCCACGCTCGGGCATTCTCGTTCTCACCTCACCAAATAGTGCAACTGCTACGATCACGACAACACTGAATACATTGCAGATTGAAGATCCAACTGAGTACGGTCTCGTGGGGTACTGGAAGTTTGATGAAGGAACGAACACGGGAACAATTCTGGATTCCTCCGGTAGAAATTTTACGGGCGTGCGTCATGGAACAGGAGCCGTGTGGACGGGGGCGACACTTCCGAATTTTGCGTTCGACAACGCATTTGCAATGCAGTTCAACCGCAAGAGCGATTACGTCGATCTCAGCGGAAAAATTGTGAGCGCTGATCTGTCGAATGGGTTCTACACACTTTCTGCTTGGGTGTACGCACGATCGCTCGTCACATGGGGGACGATTTTTAAGAACTGGGCAGATGCAGTTGGGACGGAAGGCTTCGTCCATTTTGGTCTTGAGAATGCAACTGGCGTTCTTTCTGCATACTTGGCGCAATCAAATGGAACGACAGTGGGCCCTGCCAAAATGAGCTCGGCATTGCCTACGGGTGAGTGGGTGCACGTGGTGGCTGTGGCAAACGGGACGAATGTGTATGTGTATCAAAATGGTGTCGTTGGATCGACATCCGTGACGTATAACGGAACATTGAGTGTAAAAACCCCCACTGCCATTGGTGCGAAATTGAATGATGCAGCGACAGGCATAAGCTCCGGCACACATGGCGCTTGGAACGGCTTCATCGACGACGTCCGCATCTACAACCGCGCTCTCTCCGCAGCGGAGGTACGGAATCTGTATAGCGGCTACTACGCTGATGGTGATAATAGTACGTCAACATTTTCGCTTGGATCCAATCTCGCTACTAGAACACTCACGATTCTCTCAGGTGTTCTGGGTGGTAGCACGAGAGCTCTTTCTCTCACAGGAGACTGGAATAACTACTCTGGCACAGGAGGATTTGTGAAGGGATCGTCGTCTGTGGACTTGGTAGGTTCCAGTACGCAAAATGTCCGAGGTTCGACGAATTTCTACAACTTCGAGATTTCGACAAGCGCAGCGCAAACGGTGAATTTTGGTTCAGGGACAACCCAAGGCATCAGTAACGCCATCACACTCACAGGTCAGAACGGTGCGCTGCTCACACTCTCTCCCATTACCGCAGCATATGAGTGGTTCCTGAATGTCGATAGCACTGCGACACAGTCCGTGTCGTATGTGACACCAAGCTACTCAGATGCAGGTTCAGGCGCTGTCATCATCGCCAATGGTGGAACGAATACGAATGGTAGCAACAACACAAATTGGCAATTCACGAATCCTGCAGTGCACTTCTCGCTCTCATCACTCACGCTGTCTGAGACGTCAGGTTCTGCGTCGCTCGTCATTCATCTTACAGGTTCTTCACTACTCAATGTCACCGTGCCGTACTCTGTGAGTGGGACAGCAACCGGAACGGGGACTGACTTCACACTCTTCACACCGTCACCGATAGTCTTCAATGCAGCCGAGACAAATTCAGGCATCATTGTTCTGTTCGTCAATGACAGTACTATCGAATCTAATGAAACGATTGTCCTAACACTGGGAACACCGACCAATGCTTCCCTTGGCGCAACTGGTTCATCGCTCACGCTCACACTGACGAGTGATGAAATCGCAGCAGCTGCATCCTCATCGAGCACTGCGGTAACATCGGGTTCGAGTGGCGGAGGCAGCCACCGCGGGGCAGCCGGCCCCGGCGGCGATTCCTCTGCGATAAAAGTGCAGCAAGCACGTCTCATCCTCATGCAGCGGTTCAATCTCCAGATGTATCATGCATCGGCCATCGCGCAGGAAATGCAGGCGCCTGCACCAGTAGGGCACGAGCAATCAGGAAGAGCACCAGTGATTGTCATGGATGAGGTTAAGAAAGGTTTGCAGAAGATTGGTCAGCGAAGAGGGCGACTCGTCGCACTGGTGAATGCCAAAGAGATTTTGTACCACGATGTCGTCGTCACCGAATGGTATGCGCCGTATGTTGCTTCCCTCATCGAGACGAACATCGCGCAGGGTTATCGCGACGCTCAAGGAAATCTCAGCGGAGAATTTGGGGTAGCCAACCCCGTGACGAAGGCCGAAGTCCTCAAGATGGCATTGGAAGGTGCTAGAAAGAAGCTGGAAAGCAAACCGCCGCGCAATCTCTCCGCAAGGAATACGTGGGCCGCACCCTATGTCGGAGAAGCTGAACGCATGGGACTTACGACCTTCCCTGTCGATGCAGACGTGAACATACCGGCGACGAGAGGCGAGGTCATGCAGATCATGCTTGAAGTCATGGGTTTGCCAGTTGGCAAAACTCCCACTGGATTTTTAGATGTTCCTTCTCATCACCCTTTTAACAAAGCCATCTCCACGGCCGCATTTTACGGCATCGCGGAGGGTGATACTGATGCGTCAGGCAATGCGCTGAATACATTCCGACCCGATGACGAGATCAACCGGGCGGAGGTCTCAAAGATCATAGTGCTCTTGCAAGAGATTTTGAAGTGAGCTGGCCGATTCAGATTGTTTATTGTGGATGGCTCCGCAGATTGGGTGTTTTCCGAATTGAGAACAATGTTCGCCATCATAAATAATTTCCCAACGAATCTAGTCCCCATGATGGAATGAATATTTGGAAAACTACACCGTCAAAAATGGAAAAACAGCATACAATCATTTTGACAATAGTTACTCCACTCAATCTTTCTGCTCTGCAGAAAGGAAAAACTTGACTAGCTCATGAAGGCGGGATCCTTTAGGTAAAGGGTTGCAAGCAGTCTTTGAATCTTCATGTACTGAATATTCTAGAAAATATGCAGCAACTGCTTCGCATAACTGCTCACAAATAGCTCGTGTAGATGTTAGTGGATCAGCATCATCCATTAAATCTCTATACGAATTTGCATACAGAGAAACACCACCTACAGAACAAACCTCTTCCCGTGTTTTTTGAAGAAGCTCCGTCATATCCATCGTGCGATTGCGGTGCTGTAATATCATGGAAATACTCGAATTATCTTCAATACGAAGATATACATCTGCAAGCAACGCATGTGTCAATTCATGAAAGGCAGTCTGACATTGTACAATTTTCAACAAACGGTTTTCAGCAAAATCGAATTCAGGCAGGTCATATAAATTAATATGAGCATTCAGAGTATTCTCGCTCTCTGTATAAGTAGTTGCGCCTGTTAGAGGCAAACATTGGCTCATGGCATTTTGTATGTTTCTAGTGCTCTTACGATCACTGGCAGTAGCGGACTTAGCAATCCACTCGGTTGGGGTCCTAAGAATTTGCGTGAGTCTAGTGCGAGTATCACAAGTAGAGGGGAAGCATGACAAAATGCCATGAATATCATTTTCTGACAGGTGACTCGTCGACTCGACTACAAACTTCTTATTGAGAGACCTCCTAGGATTACAGAGCCTGCCTACTCTTGTAGTTAATCTATCTGAATGCCGTGAATAAACGTCTAGATCAAATCTAATATCACCAAATTGTGTCAGGAAATTCTCCATAATTATATTATATAATATTTTTTATATTTAGCCAAATGGCTCCCCCGACTGGATTCGAACCAGTAACCCCCTCGTTAACAGCGAGGTGCTCTACCGTTGAGCTACAGGGGAACAGAGACGTGTGATGGAAAGAACAACTTGTGACGAGCAACATTTTTTTATTTCCCGCTTCGCTGCGCTCATCGCGAGCGTTGAGCTACAGGGGAACGGAAATCAATGAACGCTGGCAGAGTATAGGAACAATTTGCTTCATGCGAAAGTCCTAGATTGCTTAGCCTATAACCTATAACCTATCACCTGCGTATGGCCAAGCAACTCATCACCCCTCGAGCACAGAATTTTCCTCAGTGGTATCAGGATGTTTTGTCGCATGCGCCGGATCTGTATGACGAGTCTCCGGTGACCGGTTGCATCACATTCGGATCTCTCGCAGCGAAGCTGTGGGGCAATATTAAGAATTACATGGATTCCCGCCTTCGCGAACTTGGAGTCGAGAACATTATGCTTCCGACGTTGATCCCTGAGAGTTTTTTTAAGAGAGAGAAGGAACATGTAGAAGGTTTTGCCCCAGAAGTCGCCGTCGTGACCCATGCTGGGGGAGGGAAGCTTCCGGAGCCGTATTTCATCAGGCCGACATCCGAATTGCTTTTTGTGGATTGGTACACGAGAAGCGGACGGATACAGAGTCATAGGGATTTGCCGCTCCTGGTGAACCAGTGGTGTTCCGTAATGCGTTGGGAGAAACGGCCCCGTGCGTTTCTTCGAACGACCGAATTTCATTGGCAGGAGGGGCACTGTCTTTTTGCAACACAGGAACAGTGCAGAGACTTTACGTTGAAAATTCTCGATCTCTATGCCGACCTTGCCGAGAAATTCCTCGCAATTCCGGTCATCAAGGGTGAGAAGGCCCAGCACGAGCGCTTTCCCGGTGCGACGGGGACATTTACGATCGAAGGCATGATGCAGGACGGTAAGGCTTTGCAGATGGGTACGAGCCACATGCTCTCGCAGAATTTCCTGATGGGATCGGATGGAAAACCGATGGTCAGTTTCCTGAATCAGCAGGAGGAGCAGACAGTGCCATATTATGATTCCTGGGGAGCATCAACCCGCCTTCTCGGCGCTCTCTTTATGACGCATGGCGATGACGACGGCATCGTGCTTCCGCCCAATGTCGCACCCGTGCAGTGCGCGATCTTACCGATCTTCGGTTCCGAAGCAGGGGAGAATGAGAGGGTGTTGAAGGCGGCACGCGAGCTAGCTTTCAGCCTCAGCAGTTCGCAGAAGATCTACAAGGTTCATGGTCGTGAGAACGGCTTCGAAGAGACATCAGGCGAGAGAACGATTCGCATCGATGCCAGGGAAGCGCGACTCGGTGACAAGACGTTCCATCAAATCCGTATGGGAACGCCGGTGAGAATCGAACTCGGTGCGAGGGATCTTGCGGAAGCGTCTTGCATGATCAAGAGTCGGATCAGATCGCGCGATGAGGCAGTAAAGTGTCCGCTATCGAAAGCCGTTGAGGTTGTTTCTGAGATGCTCAAAAAAGATCAGGACACGTTGTTCCGGAAGGCGCTGGAACTACGCAAAAGTAGGACGGTCGAACCGAAGAATTACGACGAGCTGAAACAGGCTCTGGAAGATGGCATGTGGGGCTTGATTCCGTGGGATGGAACGCAACAGACGGTCGACAAGCTTAAGACCGATACCAGTGGAGGGACATACCGTTGTTTCGCATTCGATTCCGAAGGAGATGCCAAGGGTATGACAGACCCGATTTCCGGAAAGCCGAGTGCGTTTGAAAAGAGAATTTACGTAGCGAAAGCATACTGATGCCAACGTTCGAAAGTATTCTTTCGGCGTATGACTATCGTTTCCCCTCGGAGCTTATTGCCAAGGAGCCGGTGTCTCCAAGAGATTCTGCACGCCTTCTTGTATACGACAGAAAGAACGATGAAGTTCTCTTCGATACGTTTGCAAATATTTCCACATATCTTCCGGAACACTGCGTTGTTGTTTTTAATAAGACCAAAGTTATTCCTGCAAAAATGACACTCAAAAAATATACCGGAGGTCTTGTTTCTGCTCTCTATCTTGAAACTGTTGGCGATGCGATTCGCGTCCTTGCTTCGGGCTCTCTCAAGCAAGGTGATGTTCTGCGCTGGGCGAAGGATCTCTCATTTAATGTAAAGCATCGGCATGATCAGCAGGCGATTCTTACACCATCATTTTCGATCGAAGGATTGCTCCAGAATCTTGTTCAATTTGGTGAAACTCCACTTCCTCCGTATATGAAGGATTCGCCGATGCCAGAAGCAAGAAGGCGAAGCGAGTATCAGACAGTTTTTGCGCAGGAGGAGGGTTCTGTTGCAGCGCCAACAGCCGGATTGCACTTTACAGAAGAATTGATCAAAAAAATTGTTCAGTCAGGAAGATCCGTTGGCTATATTACTCTCCATGTAGGGCTCGGTACCTTTGCACCTCTGAAAAAAGAGCAGGTAGAAAAAGGAATATTGCATGAGGAATTCTATTCGATTGACGAGGAAACTTCGAAGAGACTGAGTATGGCAAAGAAAGAAGGAAGACCGATCGTTGCAGTCGGTACGACGACCGTTCGCGCGCTCGAATCAGCTTCGTATAAAGGCGAAATTACAAGAAGGGAAGGCGTAACGAAGCTCTTTATGAACGAGTCGTGTAAGCCGCAATTCGTCGATGCGCTTATCACCAATTTCCATGTACCCAAATCCAGTTTGCTGATGCTTGTATCAGCATTCACCGGAAGGAAGAAATTACTTGAGCTGTATGAGAAGGCGATCGCCGAGAAGATAAGATTGTTCTCGTTTGGAGATGGAATGCTTATTATTTGACAAAAATATAAAGATTATCAATGATAAACTATCATGTCTCAAGTTAATCATATTCAAGTATTCCTAAAAGAATCAGACGAAAATATTGATTTGTGGAATCGCAGCAGAACGATTGCTTCATATGAAGAGTGGAAGAGGGTCTTTTTTACGCTGGTACCTTTCTGTCATCGCATGCGTCAATTGATAGATTTTGCAGTCCAGCAGTCCGAACAAAGTATGGAAAATGTACAATTGGTGTATGCTAATCTTACGAGTGCGGTTGCTGCTTTGGAGCATCTGACATTTATTCCTGAATTGAGTGATCTCCAAGTAATGGCTGAAATGGAAATCGATAATACGGTTCTCATGCTGAAGGCAAGAATTGATGCGCTTTCGGATAAATTTGAACTTTAATTACCATCATATATGTCTCTCAAGATAGGAATTGTCGGCCTCCCAAACGTCGGAAAATCGACGCTTTTCAATGCGTTAACACGCAGTCACGGAGCGCAGGCGGCGAACTATCCTTTCTGCACCATC
>SXGR01578265.1_pt1 | contig 29396 bp, 10 predicted proteins | sample 3174711 | NCBI WGS metagenome assembly SXGR01 (sample SAMN11356860, study PRJNA531348) | freshwater metagenome | isolation source: freshwater sample F1-60 | place: China: Fuxian Lake, Yuxi | collected 2017-12-25 | reverse complement strand
TCTTCGGTTGCTAAAGAAGTTCCATTTTTTGCGCCGGAAATGCAGCGTATTAACCAGCAGGCTGAAACCGATCAGGTAAATCAGTTCAAGGAAGCCTTCGACCAGTTCGGTGTGGACCAGATCCAAGATCGTTTAAGAAATACTAAAAACCGTGACGAAATGAAGGCCGCTTTTATTACCCTTTGTGAAAAAGGCCAGATGCGCTGGGATGATATTGAAGCCTGGGAAAATCTCAACCGTTTTATCACTGATCCCGCCCTTAAAATCCCGATTCCGCGCAACGGCGATCCTTATACAAAACTTGGGGAATTCGAAGGGGATGAAAGAACAGGTTTTGATTTCTTAAAAGAAGGTATTGATTCTCTTTGGGGTCAGGGTCAGTACAATGACTGGTATCGACAGACAAAATCCACCTATATTCAAAATGCCCGTGGCTATTACGAAAAAGGTAAGGAGTTGGAAAATCTCCAGGGTGGCCACGAACGTCGTTTATCGCATCTTTTACGTCTTCACAAACAAGGTACTTGGGTCGATCCCCAGGAATATGAAGGTCTTATCCTCCATGCTATTGAAATGGGTAAGTCCAGTATGCAGGCCAAACTTTATTTCATGGTGGAAGGTGCCGCGGCAAAAAATCCAAGCGGCCAGACAATTTTGAGTTTTGATCGTATCGCCCATATCAACTCCGAAATGCTTCCGCGCTTCCCGATTCTTGAATATATGACCGCCCGAGCTACCCGTCCTTCAAAGACCAAAGCCGGTGTTGAATCCCATCGTTTTACCAAGGATGATTATGAACGCTGGGTAAATATCTTTGACCAGGGAGACTCTATGAATCCCGAAAAATGTGCACCGGGAGAGGCGGTTAATGAGTTTCTTTGGCAATATATTATCCCAAGTGATGACACCCAAAACCGTATCAATAAGGCGATTAGAAATGGTGAAAATCTCGATCATGATGACATGTTTGCCTATTTGCCTCCTGCATCTGAAGGTATTATCACTGATGCCTGCAAATCCACTACCGGTTCCAAGAAGTTCTTTACTGTAGAGGGATACGCCAATGCCTTTCCGGGATTTAGCCAATATATGCGTTCTCTTGCTCAGCACGATCGCAAAAACAAGCTTCTCGAAGCTATTAAATCTTATGTGCGCTATGAAGGTATTATCACAGACAAATATGAAAAAGCCGTGGATAAAGCTCACGATTCCTACCAGCGTTTCGATGCCACTACTTTGAGAAGCCCGACAATCGTAAGTACCGAGCCTCCGAAATATTTTATTGATAATCTGAATGCTACAGTTCAGAAAATTATTGCCGCTTACAACGACCCGGAACTCAACGAAATTGCGGATAAAATTTACAACTGGTCACAGACCGTAGGAGACATTACCCAGCCGAAAGAAAAGGAAAAGCAAAACAAAATAAATTTCGCATACAGCCGTTTCGGCGAAGTTTTCAATAGAGTGGTATTGAGAGATAAAGGCCAAACGATGATTGATATCATCAACTCCGCAGATCTTCCGGATATGCCATACAGACCGACAACCCAGCGTGAACGTAAACAGGCAGACTTCGTAAATGAGCTATCAATTGAATAAAAAATTTGTAAAATAGCCTCAGTTTGTATTGACGCTTAAGGCTAGATGTGTTTTTATGATGCCTACCTTTTGTCATAAAAATGCTCAATAATAAGCCAGAAAATCAAGGGAAGAACCCTTTTTGGTCGGTAATTACCACTAAAATAGCAGAAGCATCTAGGGTAGTGCAGGAAACCGGCTTAACGGTGAGGAACAATTTATCTGATGTAATCAACAGGAGTGCAACAAGTTTTAGGGCCGAAAGTAATGCCCCTTCTCCAATTAAAAGTGTAGTGATAGAAACAGCTGATCTGCTCCGTGACGCCCGCCGTATTGACCATGTGGATCCCGATTCTCTACCGGCTGTCTGCATAGATAGAGAAGAAGATCGTACTTTTAAACGCAACACAATGGACTATCTCAGTACTCAAATGAGCATAGAGTCTCCTTTTCATGAAGCAATCGAGCTTATTTCCAAACGTGCTTTTGACAAGGGCATTCATCCGGATCAGCTGACTGCATTTTTCGAATCTGAAGAAATTTTGAATCTCCTCATTCGTCATGTAATCACCAATCAATATTCCCAGGATCGTGGTCCCGGGGTAATCGCCTCAGTTTTAAACTCAGTTAACATTAAGTTGGCAACCGTCCACTCGCGTGCCAACAAAGAGAAAGTTGAGGGAGGTTTTGAAACGGAGGTTCTAAGTTATTTTAAGGATTTTAGCGAACACTATGACCCCTACGATGCTCGATACACTGTCGCCCAATTCATTCAGAGGCTTGAAAGAGTCTTTCCCCAGTACGACTTGCTAAATTGGTTTTTGGAAAATCAGCATTTGTTTACAAAACTGCTCAGAGGGCATGCCGATAAAATCACTGAAGATATCGATCCGGAAAAATGTCATGTTCAGACAGTAGTACGAACAGCTTATGAAAAACGAGCAAAAGAAAAAGGATTGCAGGAACAATTTATAAATTTATATATACCTTATTTTCTTGAGTATAAGCCTGCCACATTAGATATTGCTCGTGATGTACGCAAGGGGTCTATTCCTGTAGAAATCCCTGCAAAATGGATTTTACATCGTGACCAGATTGTCGCTTTCTTCCAAAAAATTGCTCCTAAAATTGAAAGCACCGAGGTCAGCAAGGTGCATTTGCGAACTATGATCATTGAAGCTTGTTTAAAGAAAATCTCTGCTTCGCAGTGTCTAACTGTGGAATTTTCTGATCGTACAGGCAAGTCTTACGAGGAACATGAGTTTAGCGATTTCGAAGAGCTTGCAGAATTTGCCAAAGAAAAAATTAAATCCACTGCCATTGTCAGCACCTCTTATGTTGAGCTGGTCAATCTTTTGGCAAACCCGGACAGTATCCCTGACGAACTCGAAAAAGACTACCATCGCTTTTATGACGAAGAAGGAAAACTAAAGACGTCAACTTATCACAAAAGTTTAAGAACAATGTTTGCCCTGGTATCTGATTACGATAATGATGGGACACCGGAAAAAGAAAGAATGCCAAAAATTAAGGCACGTTTGAACGAAATCTTCACTGAATCCCAAGGTTATCTTGATCATATTCATGGCGAAGATAGAGGATTGGGAATTCCTTCTCCCAACGACTTTTCCCAGGTTCGCGCCTCAATAGATTACGCTGAATTGGTTAAATTAGCCTGCCGTGGTGAGACCGAAGAAATCCGATTTGCGGCAAGACAAAAAATAGAAATTGGCTGGTTAATTTATATTTGTAAAAATGATGCCGCATTTGTTTTTGCTCAACATGAAGCCAAAAGCTTTAAGTTACATCTGGAAAACTCTGCGGAGGGTTTAAATATCGACAAGACAAAACCACTATCGAGAGTAATTTTTAAAAAGCGTATTTCTGAGGATTGCAGCGACCAGGTAGAAATTGTAAGCATGCAGGATGATGATGAAGATGTCTGTCTTGATGACGAGGATCTTCGCACTTTAAAACTCATCCCTGGTACTATCGCCAATCAAAAATGTTTCTTGTTAACCGCAAATCACGACAATACAGATCCATATGAATATATGGACTTAAAGTCAGTGTACAGCCTGATTACAAAACTGATCCGAAAAAGAGCCAAAGTAGAGAACATCACGGACTACAGCCGCATGACAATTGCTGTTGAAACTATCGAAGATCTTCGCAATGTCTTGGATTATTTTAAAGATAATTATCTGATTTTCGGACAGCGCGTGAAGGTAGAAGTACGTGGTTTTGAAGATGCCGGTCTTGAAATGGAAGATTTGGGAGTTGAATCAAATCCTCACAAAGGCAGTACATATCGAGCGGTGAGAATGGTAGTTAAAGTTCTCATTCCTGATTCATCCGGAAAACGAAGTTACCTTGCAAAATTTGAATTACGCATAATCTTGTTAAAAGATCTGCTTCTGGAAAAAATGGAATTAGATCCTTTAGATAGTGGTCACGCAAGCTATGAAACCCGCAGACAAAGAGGCGTAATGAATGTTATTCAGCCGCAAAGATTTGCTCCGGATCTTTATAAAAGAGTAGGTCCTCGCCCATATGACATTTTCAGTCGTACACGCACCGAGCTAAAGAGAAAAACAGATTTTCCTAATACGGCTTCTTTAGTTCCTTCTTCTCCAGAAACTGATCCATCGTCATAACTTCCTGCTTCTTTGTAGCGTAATCTCTCACAGCCACATTTTTATCCTCCACCTCTTTTTCTCCAACAACAAGCATAAAAGGGATTTTCATCATTTCGGCATTGCGAATTTTCTTGCCCAAAGTTTCATTTGAATCATCGATTTCAAATCTCAAACCAGCCGCTTCAAGCTGACTGCCAAGATCCTTCGCGTAATCTAAAAACTTCTCCGAAACCGGCAGAACAATCACCTGAACTGGCGCCAGCCATGCCGGAAACGCGCCCGCATAGTGTTCCACCAAAATCGCCATAAAGCGCTCTACAGAACCGAGAATAGCTCGGTGCACGACGACCGGAGTATGCGGCTTTCCATCATTCCCTTCATATTCCAGTTCAAATCTTAAAGGCATCTGAAAATCCACCTGAATTGTCGCGCACTGCCACTCGCGTTTCAAAGAATCTTTAATTCGGAAATCGATTTTTGGTCCATAGAAAGCGCCGTCTCCCTCGTTAATTTTAAAATCCACACCAACTTTTTTCAAAGACTTTTCCAGTGCATTTTCCGCATTTTTCCACTGCTCCTCGGTTCCCATCGAATTTTCCGGCCTGGTCGAAAGCATCACCTCGTATTCAAAATCAAAAACATCAGTATACAAAAATTTCACGAAATCAATACAGCGCAAAATCTCTTCTTCCAGCTGTTCTTCCGCCACAAAAATATGCGCATCATCCATACAGAATTTTCGCACCCGGGTCATTCCGCCCAGCGCGCCTTTCAGTTCATTTCTGTGCAGCATCGCAAAATCCGCAATTCGTAGAGGCAGATCACGATAACTTTTCGTACTCATTTTATAAAGCAACATGTGCGAAGGGCAGTTCATCGGCTTCAGCGAAGCCTCAGTTCCGTCCATATCCAACTGAAACATATTCTCTTTATAATGCTCCCAGTGCCCGCTCTGCTCCCACAGTTTTTTGTCGTAAATCAGCGGAGTCACCACTTCTTGGTATCCGCGTTTCTTGTATTCAGAGCGTAAAAAACTCAAAAGTTCATTGAAAATAATTGTTCCTTTCGGCAAAAAGAAAACCGATCCCGGCGAAATCTCATGGAACTGATAAAGACCAAGCGCGGTTCCCAGACGGCGATGATCGCGTTTTTTCGCCTCTTCCAATTGTCTCAAATATTCATCAAGCTCCTCTTTAGTCGCAAAACATGTCCCATAAATTCGCTGCAGCATCGGATTTTTCTCACTCCCACGCCAATAAGCACCGGCAATTTTTAAAAGCTTTATCGCCCCAATTTCTCCGGTATTTTCCACATGAGGCCCCTCGCAAAGATCCACAAACATCGCCCTGCCATCATTCGGTAGAATATTTTCATAAAAAGTAATATCTTCACCATTTGCCACAAATTCTCGCGCTAGCTCTACCTTGTATTTCTGGCCTGCCGCCTCCAAAAACTCAATCGATTTTTCTCCCGGTTCCTCTTTCAAAACAAACTTTTGTTTCTGTCCGATAATTTTTTTCATTGCCTTCTCAAGTAGCGGCAAATCCTCAGGAATCAGCGTTCTTGGCAGTTCAAAATCATAATAAAACCCGTCCTCAATTGCCGGACCGATACCGAGTTTTGCTTCCGGAAACATCTGCAAAACCGCTTGGGCCAGTACGTGGGCGCAGGAGTGGCGCATTGCTTTTAGATCGACTTTTTGTTCAGAATCAGACATAAATATGGCAACAAATAATGTGGCTTCAAAAATAGAATGAAACTCAAAAAACTGCAACTTGAAAATTTCCGCACTTACGAGACCTATACCTTCGAATTTCCGCAGGACCGTAACCTTATTTTAATTGTCGGCGACAACGGAAAAGGCAAAACAAATCTCCTCGAAGCCGTCTACATTTTATCTCTCGGGCGCTCTTTTCGCAGCTCTCATCCCGAAAATCTCATCCAGTGGGGGAGTGAATACTTCCGCTGCAAAGCCATAACCGACAACGAAGACACCGAACTCGAAGTTTTCTTCTCCACCCATCCGCAAAAGAAAAAGAACTTCAAAAAGAACGACATCACTCTCAAAAACAGTGAGTACATCGGCAGTCTTCCCACCGTCCTTTTCCATCCCGAAGACCTAAATATGCTCTATTTGAGCCCCCAATACCGCCGCAAATACATGGATATTCTCCTTTCCCAGGCTGATAAAAGCTACCTTTATGCCCTGATCCAATACAAAAGAGTGCTCAAACAGCGAAACGCCCTGCTCAAGGAAATCGCTGAAAAACGCCGCAGCCGCCTCGATACAAACCATCTCGAAGGCGATCTTGACGCTTGGGACAGCCAGATTATCAATTTTGGCACAGAAATCGTCAAAAAGCGCCTAAAATTAGCCGATTTTCTGAAAAACGAGCTTTCCGCCATCTATAGCGCCATTGCCGGCGAAGATTACAAAATTAGCCTCAAATACCTCACGAAACTACCCGATAGCGACCAGATTGAGGAAGTTTACGCCACAGAGCTCATCGTCCGCCGCGACCAGGATATTCGCGACCGCAAAACCACTTTTGGCCCCCATTTAGACGACCTAAAATTCAGCTTAAATGGCCGCGACCTTCTCTCCGCCTCTTCAAGAGGGGAGATCCGCACCCTCCTTTTAGCCGTAAAATTCGCCGAAATCCTCTTTATTGAGGCTAAAACCCAGGAGAAACCGGTTTTGCTCCTCGACGACGTCTTTTCCGAGCTCGATTTAGGCCGCCAGAAGCATCTTTTGGCCAAAATCCAGGATTATCAGACCATTATCACCTCAACGGACATTCCGGAGCTCATTGAAGCCCATACCGAGGTTGTCAGGCTGTAAAAATTGTGCTATAATAGTACAATTAAAAACAAAAATAAATGTTCCCCTTCGTACAGCTCATCGGATCGATACTTCTGGCCTGCATCCCTGCCTTGATTTGGGGTCATATTTTTCGCCAAAAACACCCCGAAAACCGCAGGCTCGTGATGTACACTTTTGTTATCGGAGCAATCGCCGTTTTTCCGATTCTCTTCTATAAATTTCTCTGGCAGTTTTTCCCATGGATCAATGCTTTCCGCATCGCCGATTTTTACAAAGACGATGTTATCGGGCTCTCAAACTTCACATTTATTCCCTTAAGTGTAATTATTACTTTCATGATAGTGGGGGTAATTGAAGAGATTATGAAACTCACCGGCGTTAAGATTGTTGACGAAGACAAATTCAAAAGTATCGACGACTCAATTGAGCTATTCGTCGTAGCCGCCCTCGGCTTCTCTTTCACTGAAAACATCCTTTATTTCTACAATATCTGGCTCACTCAGGGCATGGAAAACCTCCTTCTGCCATTCTTTTTTCGCTCCTCATTTTCGACTCTTGCCCATCTCATTTTCTCCGGAATCCTCGGCTATTATTATGGCATCGCCCATTTCGCCGCCCCGATTCTCCAGGAAGAAATCCGCATCAACCGCCGCCACTGGGCAGTAGTCCTTCACAAAATCCTTTCGATCCGCAAAGAGAGCCTCTTCTACCAGGAAAACATCATGGAAGGCTTGCTGATTTCCATCGGTCTCCACGCATTGTTCAACATCATCCTCGAAATTAATCTTACTTTCTTAATCGTCCCTTTCTTAATTGCCGGCTACCTTTCCTTAAACTATCTCTTCACAAAAAAGGAAAATCACAAAAATTACGGCAAGCTTTTAGTCGGCGAACGCAACCACTAGATTTGTCCCCCTTGATCTATTCGAAAAAACGTGCTAGCTTTTCTACCTGCTAGTAAGAAAATTTTTTCCATGTTCAACGACAAAATTATTGTTAAGGGAGCGAAAATCCACAACTTGAAGAATATCAATGTGGAGATCCCAAAAAACAAGTTCACTGTGATCACCGGTTTGTCCGGTTCAGGCAAGTCTTCTCTCGCCTTCGATACTATCTATGCCGAGGGTCAGAGACGCTATGTTGAAAGTCTTTCAACCTACGCCCGCAACTTCCTTCAATTGATGGAAAAACCGGAGGTGGATTCGATTGACGGTCTTTCTCCTGCCATTTCTATTGATCAGAAGACAGCGCCGCGCAATCCACGCTCCACAGTTGGAACTGTGACGGAAATTTATGATTATCTAAGACTTTTATTTGCAAAAATCGGAAATCCGCACTGTCCAAACTGCGGCAAGCCGATCGAAAAACAGTCTCCTCAACAGATTCTTGAAGATGTTGCAGAAATGCCTGAAGACACCAAAATTCTTTTACTTGCTCCAGTCGTGCGCGACCGCAAAGGTCAGCATCAGAAGGCGCTCGATAAAATCAAAAAAGAAGGATTCGTCCGTATCCGCCTTGATGGGGAGGTCTATTCTATCCTCGATATCCCGGAAATCGACGAAAATAAGAAGCACAATATCGAAATCGTTGTTGATCGTCTTGTAATTAAAGATATGCACAAAAAGGTCCAGAAGCTGAAATCCGGCCAGGAGATCGACCTGCCAAATCCAAACAGAACTCGTCTCGCTGATTCTATCGAAACGGCACTCAAGTTTGGCGAAGGCCTTATGTTGATAGCTAATCATGATACCGGCGAAGAGAAAGTTTACTCTGAACACTTTGCCTGTACTACCTGTCAGATCAATGTTCCGGAAATCTCTCCGCGCAGCTTCTCTTTCAACAGCCCGCACGGCGCCTGCGAAACCTGCCATGGCCTCGGCACCAAGCTTGAAATCGATTCTTCACTCGTGATTCCAAACGACAAATTGACGCTTGCAGAAGGCGCAATCATGCCTTGGTCGACAACAACTTCCCATCTTACTTGGTACAACAAAATTCTTGAAAAAGTGGCAAAAACCCATGGGTTTTCCATGAATACGGCGATCAAAAACCTTTCAAAAGAGGCTTTGGACATCGTTTTGTACGGCGACAAAAAGAATAAGTACAATATCAAACTACAGAATAATCCTGATCCGGATTCTCCATTTGGAGGCGAATTCGAAACCACTTTCGAAGGTATCATTCCAAATCTTGAACGTCGCTACCTGGAAACAGATTCTGATTATGTTCGCAAAAAAATCGAAGGATATATGCGTGTCTTAAAATGTCCGGCCTGTCTGGGGAAACGCCTAAAACCGGAAATGCTCGCGGTAAAAGTTAGCGATCAGTCCATTATCGACATCACAGAATATTCCGTAAAAAAAGCTCAGCACTTCTTCAATACGCTCACTCTGAGTCCAATGAAGCAGGAAATTGCCAAACAAATCACTCAGGAGATCAAAAACCGTCTCCAATTCCTTGAAGACGTTGGTCTGTCATATCTGACCTTAAATCGCAGCGCTAACACGCTTTCCGGTGGTGAAGCCCAGCGTATTCGTCTTGCAACCCAGATTGGCTCAAAACTTTCCGGCGTAATTTATGTTTTGGATGAGCCAAGTATTGGTCTTCATCAGAATGACAACGACAAGCTCATTAAAACTCTGGTCTCGCTAAGGGACCTCGGCAATACGGTTATCGTCGTCGAGCACGATGTTGATACAATGCTCACGGCAGACTACATCCTTGATATCGGCCCCGGCGCCGGAAAACACGGTGGTACAGTAATTGCTGCTGGTACGCCCGCTGAAATCATGAAGAACAAAAACTCTGTAACCGGAAAGTATCTTTCCGGAAAAGAAAATATCCCGGTTCCAGCTAGTCGCCGCAAAGGCAATGGCAAGAAAATTACCATTGTTGACGCCGTTGAGCACAATCTTACCAAAGTCACTGTAGATTTTCCTCTTGGAACTTTTATCGGAGTAACCGGTGTATCAGGCTCTGGCAAATCTACACTTATTAACGACATTCTCGTAAAAGCGGTATCAAATGCTCTTTATGGTTCAAAAGCCGCTCCAGGCGAGCACAAAGAAATCAAAGGTTTAGATAACCTCGATAAAATTATCAACATTGATCAATCGCCGATCGGCCGAACTCCTCGTTCCAACCCGGCAACTTATACCGGAGTTTTCACTGATATCCGCGAGATGTTTGCCCAGACTTCTGAGGCCAAGCTTCGTGGCTACAAGGCCGGCCGTTTCAGCTTTAACGTCAAGGGAGGACGCTGTGAGGCTTGTACCGGTGATGGTATCAAAAAGATTGAAATGCACTTCCTGCCGGATATTTATTTTCCGTGTGAGGTATGTAAGGGAAAGCGCTACAACGAAGAGGCTTTAGAAATCCGTTATCGCAGTAAAAACATTCACGAAGTACTGGAAATGACTGTAGAAGAATCTTTGGAATTCTTCCAGGCTATCCCAAGTATCAAAACCAAGCTCCAGACACTCAATGAGGTAGGTCTTGGTTATATCCATCTCGGTCAGCCCGCCACGACTCTCTCAGGTGGTGAGGCCCAGAGAATCAAATTAGCTACCGAGTTATCTCGCCGCTCTACTGGCAAGACTCTTTATGTTTTGGACGAACCTACTACTGGTCTTCACTTCGATGACGTCAAAAAACTTCTCGATGTCCTTCAGAAGCTTGTAGAGAAGGGGAATACTGTATTGGTTATCGAGCACAATTTAGATGTTGTGAAGTCTGTAGATTACATTGTTGATATGGGACCTGAAGGTGGTGATAATGGTGGTAAAGTAGTGGCCAAGGGTACGCCTGAGGAAGTTATCAAAGTTAAAGAGTCCTATACAGGCCAGTGGTTAAAGAAATTGATGTAAAGTTTAATTAAATTAAGCCACATCTAAATACATTGTCCCACCTTTAGGTGGGATTTTTTTATGTTAAAAAGATTTAGTAAAGTTTAATAAAGTTTAACTAAATATAGTAAAATTAAATATTTTTAAAATAGTTTTATGTTAGTCAACGATTTTGCATAGTTTAATAAAATTTAATTAAGTTAAGAAAATTTAACAAAACTATTGCCAAGTTATTTTCGCTATGTTAAATTTGTCTCACATTTGGAAGACATTAGAAAAGTTGTTTGAAAATTAGGGGATTGAATTGGAAAGCTTAATATAGTAAACTTTGCTAAGTTTCAGGTAAGAATATTGAATTTAAGTAAACTATATTAAACTGAATTGAATGGAAGAGAGAATATACACCACGGAGCAGATAGCTACCATGCTCCAAGTTCATCCTTTTACCGTCCTCAAGTTCATTCGTGAGGGAAAGTTAAAAGGGATTAAGCTTGGTCGGGTCTATCGCATTAAAGAGAGCGATCTAAATCAGTTTATCGAAGATCGTATGACAAAAGGATCAAAACCCCCTAAAACCCATAAAGAAGAAGCAAAGCCATCAGCGCCTCCTCTCAAAACTGAGCAGAAAGGCCCAGGTGATAACCAAGAGGACCATTATTACATCATCTAAAACCCTCATCTCGATGATTATTCACTGCCTCTCCTGTGGAAAATCTGTCTCAACAAATTCTCACAGCTGTCCATATTGCTTCTGCGAAATCACTGATATCACTCTCGAAATGAATGGCATTCAGGAAAAAGTTAACTTCAAAGACAAAGTAAGAGACCTCGTTCTAAATTTCGTTCATAGATAAATTACTATTTTAAAAATCTTCAATTGCCCTTTGGTCTCGTTGCCCACGAGACTAAACGTCCCGCTCAGGGACAAAAAATAAAGCCCTAGAAAAGCCAAAAACTCCTTGCCCAAGGAGTTTTTGAATAAGAAACCTTTAAGAAAGGTTTCTTCGCTTCCCAAATATCGGTTATTTGAAAAATATATACTCGCTAAACTTCGCTTTTTTGAATTTCAGGAACCGCGAGACCTAAAACTCAAAAAAGCTACGTGCGCTCATACATATTTTTCTCGGGCGACACTTGCTAATTGATGGGAAAGAAAAATCTTCCGAGTGAATTCGAATCTGAGCGAAAAACTTAATTCCCCGGACACTGCCTGCTATTCAAATCCTTTGTACAGCTCAAAACTTTATCCAAAGGAGAAAGACTCTTTTTAAGTATGTCATTTAGAGTATTTAGCTCTTCAACAAAGCTCTGCACCACGCTGTCACTCACTTCTTTATATTCTGCTTCAAACGTTGCCTGAAGGGTGGCCTGCATCGTTGCAACATCAAAAGCCTTATTTGAAGTTCCAACCGCACTGAAAAGATCTTCCTGGCTTGGAGATCCTTCAAAGCCTGGTAGATTCTTTACAAACTCATCAGTAATTTCCTTTACGCCGGGTTTTACTCCTTGGCGATTTACGGTCGCCTTAATTGTTCCAATCAGGAAATCATTATAAGTAAAATCACTTGCCGCCTCCCAAACCTTTTCCGCTCTCCCGCCCAAATCATTTTTGGCATCTTCCACCGCCGGCGCTATGCCACCCGCGCTCTCCATAAACTCGGCCCATTTCTCTTCAACAACATTCCAGCTGCTGTTATCACATTTGATATAGTGTACCTTCCTTTCTTTATACTTTTTTTCAAGCGTGCTGAAGAAAAGATCGTAGTCATCTGCCGGGATTTTCCCTTCTCCTGCATATTTTGCCTTTATATCTGCATAAAGGGTCTCAGAAGGAACATAAAGTGAGTTGGGGTCCTGTGCATGCCTTGTACTCAACAAATCGTATGGAGTGCTTAATATTATCCCTCCATCGACTACGTGCCGGACATAATAAATTTCGGCATTAGTTTTGTAGAAAGCTATTCTATAGCCCGGTAATTTTTCTGTTGTACATGTTAAAAAGGCATCACGAATATAAGTTCTCAGCTTATCCCGCTGATGAATTAATCCTGCTACATCATTTGCCTGACACTGATTTCGCTTTATTACATCATTAAACGGCTCAAACAGGCTCTCGTATAGACCGTCTGAAATCGTCACAGATTTTAGGAAGCTTACAAAATCCAGATTTCCTTTTGCAATACACTTTGCGACGCTCAAATTTTTCCCCACATTCGGATCCAGATTTGTTTTTTCTTCGGCCATAACAGATCCTCCCACCACAAGCCACAGACTGCATCCAATTCCTAAATTTCGCCAAAAATTTTTCATTTAATCAAAGTTAGGTTTTTTCTTAATATCCTGACAGACGCTATAAATATTTTCATAAACCGTCATATAGTTCTTAAAAAATTCCGTCATCAGCTTCATTTCTCCTAAAACTGCATTTCCATACATCGCCATATTATTCGCATTTTCCGCCGCTTTCGTTCCTTCAATCACCTGGAGCGCTTCTGCCTCCCCACGCAACAGACTCTCGTTTACTTTGCTCAAAACGCTTTCCTGCGTGCCGTTATCTTCCTGCTCCAATTCAAATTTTGTCACTGAATCAAATTTCGGAAATAACAGCGGCTGGTAGCGATCTGTAAACTTCTTCCACTCTTCAAAAATATTTTTTCCATAAACAATATCATCATTCGAAGGTGTCGGAATCGGCGCCGCAATCGTAATAAACTTCATATCCAAAAGGGTTTGATATGAATCTTTGCATTTTGCCGACTCCAGAAAATTTCCTGCCACTTTATTTGGAACTAGAGAGTGTGAGAGAGTTTTCTTCATCAAATCATTGATCTCCTCAACTTCACATAGCACACAGCCCTTTCCTGGCTGATAACTGGAAACGGTTTTTTTCACAAATTTTGTTGAAAGACAGATCGAAATCTGCGCTTTTATTCCTTTTGTATCAATACCTGCACCTGCGGCACCGTTTAATGTTGGATTTGAACTGTTCCCCAAACTGCTAAAACCGCTTTTTCCAAAGTAAGATGTCGGACTGCTTGGGACAATGCCCGGACACCATTCCTTCAGCCATTTATCGGCCGGCGCTGGATTAATTTTTCCTTTTGTATCAACATTATCGGAAGTGTCATCATCGCCAAAACCGTTGAAATTTCCAGTGGAATCAGGAGTTGTATTTTCCTTGTCACCGTCTTCATCTGCTCCATCTGAACTTTTTGAATCAGCAGAAGGATTTTCCTTATTAAAATCATTTAAGGCATTCGCCAATAAACTTTCATCTTTACACACATCCGCTTCCAGTACCTCTAAGGGGATCTCTTTTTCTCCAATTTTAAAACTATTTTCTCCGCTCTGAAGCGCTCCTTTTTTCTGATCACTGCCAGCGTTAAAAGTCAGATCTAAAACCGCACTTGCGCCTTCATTTGGTACATAATTTCCTTCCACTGCGGCATCTGTAGCTGTGGGCAAATATGGCTTTTTAAGCTGATTTCCAAATGGTTTTCCCACCGTATTGGGAATAATGTCCACAAACAAAATCTCCTCAATTATCGCTAAATCATGGACAAGATCAAATCCCGAATCGCCCAGTTCATTATTGGCAAAAATCTCGCTTGGAGCAATTTCCAGCTCCATGTCTTTTTGCACCTCATAAACCTCTCTCAAAAATTCAAAATCATCCTGAAGGTTTTTTAACAATACGTACGCGTCTTCCTGAGTGAGCTGGGCCGCTCTCTTTAAAGGATTATTTAACAAAGGCGTCAGACTTCCCGCCGCCACACTTTTCGCCTCCTCTTTTGTCAGGCCATATTTCTGCGCCACTTCTCCCAAAGCTTCTTCCTCTGCATCAACCAGCTGTTTTTTATAAACCAAAGTATAAAGATTTTGCCCCTTTTCCGCCGGACTGAAAATATCCTTCCACTGAAAAGATTCCGAACTGGCTACTACCTCATCCCACCAGTTTATTGCACCATAAGCGACTTTATTTTCGTTATATTTAACAACTCCTGTAGCCGCCGCTACGCCAATCAATAAGCCAATTATGATGGGAATAAATTTTCTCATTTGCATTGTGCCGAAGTGGCGTCAATAAATTTTAACGGGAACTTTTGGGTCTGCTTTTTTACTTTCCCTAAAGCAATTTTGTATTTAATCAAATTCTTGATGATGTCTTCATATCGCTGATGCACGGGATAAGCCACGCGGAACTCATCATAAGCCGCCACCGTTTTTAACATTACCGATTTCGCATCTTCCATTTCTTTATCAATTTTTTCATTTTCCACAGTATCCGCATTTAAAAGATCTTCAGTGGTAGCATCTTCTGGCAGGTCTCCAAGCGGTAAAAATCCTTTGAGCTGATTTAAGGTCTGAAGGTAATTCATATAAATGTCGAGCGCCCCCATAGAAACACAATAAGTACTGACATTTTTTGGCGTACAGCCAGATTTATCTTTTGGCGCTGTAAAATCCGGATGTTTGTAAAAATTTGGATCTTCCGTTAAGTCCACCATTATTTTCAGTTTTTCATTAAAATATTCATTCATGTAACGGTGATAGTTTGATTTCACTGAATTAAATCCGTTCTTCGGATTTGAGAAATTGAACTCTTCTTTTTTTGTCTCGGCATAAATCGTATAACCGCCTACACCAAGCATCAAAGTGATGATTGCGACAGAAAAGCTGATTATAAGGTTCCGGTAAAAATTCATTTTATTTGGTTATGCATTTCTGCAGGAATCCAGGCAGTTTATTTTTAAATGTCAGAAAAAAACCGTGCATCTGAGCGAGCGAATTATTCATCTCTCGCAATCTATTAGAAATTCCCTGATACTTTTCTAATATCATCGTGGTCCGCTTTTGGCTGGTATTTGTTTTTACGTGTTTGATCATCATCTCCTTGGCAAGTTTAATATAAGAATCTGTAATCTTCCCACAGGCAAAATAAGCATTATAAGCCTGTTCATAGGTTTTGCTGTCTGCGTATTCCGTCTGTTTTGGCTGAAGTTTTGCAAAGTTTTCCTGAATCCCGTTTTTGAATTCCGTGAACCTTGCAATCGCAATATTCACCAAAGTGCTGTTCGCGCTTTTATTCTGAAAATTCACCTCCAGAAATTTTAAAAACTCCAAAATCTCCAAATCATAAAGCGGTACCAGCGTCGCCTTGCAGTCCCGAAACGCCGTTGTCGCAATGTTGTCTTTCAGCTCATCTTTTAATTTCTGCAGTTCCGCCGGCAAAAGTTCCGCCGCAGAAACCTGAATCCCAAGCGCCAAAATTAACCCCAGACTGATGATTATTTTTTTCATTTTGTAACGGTTTCAATTATTACATCATTACTCTTAGAGAAAATATGTTTTTCATCATAAGTTGAAATGGTTGTGAAGAAAATATCTCCCGGAATGATATCTGCTTTATTCAGCAAAGTGGTTTTACACGGACAAGTATTACATTCCGCCGGCACAATATAAACCCCACTTTCACCTTGCGCCACAGGCCCACCTTCCTCCTCTGAAACCTGTCCTTTGTCATCCTTCGGATTCTTCGGATTTAGTCCCAGCAAAATCTCCGCACCATCTGTAATTCCGCCATTATCTGTATCCTTATCTTTTGGATCAGTGCCGTAAGAACATTCATCCGCATTATTCAACTCATCGCTGTCACTGTCCCCGGAAGGCTCTGTGATTTCGTATTTATCTTCGCAGAAATCACTCATGCCGTCGCCATCTTTATCCACCAGCGAACAATCATAAACATCCAAAACCCTGAGAGTCATCTCAATCAATTCGCCTTTGCTCAATTTTTTATCCGGAAATTTCGCCTCCTCCTCAGTAATAATAAAATTATTCTTCAGTGGTTTCACCGCATAAGGCGTCATATCCTGAGCTACAAGCATAAATTCCTCATACCAAGGATCGCCGAGTTTTACCTTATCCAGATTAATTACTCCTTTCATCTCCAGACCTTCCAAAATCACTTTTACCGCTTCCGCTCTGGATATTTCCGCTTCTGGCTTGAAAGGGGATAGGCCCTTGTCATTTGTCTCACCCCGATAACCATGCACCAATCCAAGCAGTGAAGCCTCTTTCACATAAGGATAAAACCAATCCAGCTCTTTTTTAAACTGAATATCGGAAAAGCCGCTCTCCGCCTTATACGCCTCTGGCCGCGGAATAATACAAAGCATATCGAGGAGCATCTTCACAAACTCACTTCTGTTTACCGGCTTGCCCGGATCAAAATTTAAATTATCGATAATCCCTTTATTATAAAGAACCTTCACCGCCTTCTTTAAATTATCCTCATATTTCACCAGCTCGTTATCAATATTTGTCGTCACCTTTGCAATCGATTTCGCCTCTCTCGGAGTAGCAAATGGTACATCTTTCGGCCCGACAATCTGCGACTCAATACCAGGGGCGATATAAACTTCTCCTACCACTTCTTTCGCAAAAATAATCTCAATCACCAGTGGATCTTCCTCATGAAGATTTTCCTTTTGTCTCAGCGCAACTCCCTTATCCAGAATCACAATATTGCCTGCGGTATCAACTGCCATCAATGCTTTTTCTCCCTCCACCAATGCCGCTCCGCCCGGATAATAAACATCGTCAGCTGGGAATTTTTTGAAAATTAATTTGTCCTCCGGATCCAGATCATTCACATTCACCCCCTTAAATACACCTTCCTCAAACTTCGCTTCGCTCCAAATTTTTACATCAATATTCTGATCCGCCACCAAATAAACTGTTGCAAGCAAGGCCCCTTTGCTATCGAGAATTTCCGCTTTCGTCGGACTCTTTCCGGCCTCTGCCGCTTTCACCACAACCTTGTGGGCCTCTGCTAATTTTCCGATATTTCCAGTTGCCGGATCGATCTCCGCCACCACCTGTTTTGAGGCATTTTCCACCAAAATCATATCTTCCAGATTGAAATCCGAAATCTCATACTCGCCATTTAAATTAGTATAATATTTACTGCCGTTTGCCGCTTTTGTTACGACTTTATCCACTCTTGGTACCAGTTTCAGCTCACCATCCACAACGCGATAAATATAGCGATTCCTCATCAAAGAGAACGGCAGATTTTCTACCAGCGGTTCGACTTTTCCATGCACTACGGAAGTACGCGCAAAAGTCTGATCCAGAGAAATCTTTGGTGCAAAAACATTTACAAAAATCTCCTTCGCCGAACTATTTCCGCTCTGATCTTTAATATGTAATTTCATTTTATGCTTGCCCAGATCACCCGCTTTTTCAAACGGCCCGATTTTAAACACCGCCTTGTCTTTGCTAATCGGATAAATCTTTGTTCCCACATTTGTCGTTTCTTTCTCTTCCTTCACAAACGGTAAAACTTCAATAAACTGCTCGGTAATTTTTCCGGAAGTATCGATCGAATTACTGGTATCGAGCTCTAAACTCTTGAATACCGGCAGCTGGAAGTTATCCTCACTGATTGCCGGCAAAGGCTTGTCTTTATCCGCACATTCCTGCGGCGACAAAACTGCATTACTCGAAGAAACAGAGCGATTTCCTTCCTTATCCAAAGCATAAACAGTCGCATAATAATTTCCATTCGCCAGCTCCTCCAAAGAAACGCTCGGCGCCTCTTGATTCTTCAGCTCAAGCACAAATGGATTTGGCACCTCAATATCCAGCTCACCCAAAATACTGACACTTTCTTTGCTCTCAACCGGATTTACCAAGCTCTCAACCGGATTTACCAAAGCCACATATCGATAAGCCGCTTTTTTATCATAAATTGATTTACGGATTTCTATTTCATAAGCCACCGCCTCGCTATTTTTCTTCCAGCTTAAATCCGCTTTTTCGTTATTCTCATAAGGCGAACTCACCTGGTCCACCATCGCACTGCCTTTCGGCATCAAGTCACTCACAGCACTCTTCAATCCAATAACAATTTCTCCCTTCGGATGTGCTTTCGGTTTATTTTTGTAATTTGTCTTCAGATAAACATCGCCGCCCATTGAATAAATAATATCCTGATCGCTATCCTCATCTATATCACTGAAAACTGTGCGCACCGGCCCGCTAAGCTCCGAAGTATAGCTTAAAATGTTTTCATTTTTATCACCAATAACAATAAAGAATCCTTTTGGCACCGGCGCCGATTGATTGGAATTCCCCTGCGCCTTAGCCAATTCTGCCGGCTCATAATTTACCGCTAATAATTTTTCTGCACCTTCACCAAAAATACTTATTTTTTCCGCTGAATTTTCCGCCAAAACTTTATCAGTCGATGCAATCAGGTCGATACTCTGATCATTTTCCGCCAACATTGTTCCCAGATTTGTAAGCCCATCAATGTTCTCTAGCAACGCATTGCTCTCTTCCAAATTCTTACTATAGGCAATCAGGCTATCGCGTACACTTGCAAGCTCCTGCAGACCTGGGTCATCCGGCAATTCCTCTGCGAGAATCTTCTCTTCAATCTCGGCAATACTTCTGTTCAAAAGGGGATTATTCCCATCAAGATATTCGGCATCTGCCAGCAACTCATATTTATCAGGGATAGCCTGCGATTCCATACTGGCCACATATTTCTCGATTTCCCCTTCAAAATTCTTATAACTTTCCATCACAGCCGCAAAATCGGGATCATCGACATAAGACTCTCTTTTCTCAAAATTTGTAAATGTATTCACCTCTTCCACGAAATCTTCCACCTTTTCATTGATGTCATCCGCTCCCTCTTTCACTGTCTGGAAAATAAAATCAGTTTCAATTCCGAAATTCATCTTCAGATTTGCGCGAATCTGTTCGACATAGTCATACTGAATCTGCGGCATCTGCATGCCAAATTGTTTTACAATCGGCAATGTCGCCAAAACCGATGGCTGGGTCAAAGTTTCAATTTCTGTCGCCAGTGTACTTTCTGGAACCGGCACAAGCCCCTTCTTTACGAGACAAAGAATCTTAAATATTGGTTTTAGATTTGCGGCCAGATTTGCTACAAGAGATGGAAGCTTCGGAATCTTTGGCGGTCTTGGCAGATCCGGTAAATTTGGCAGAGGCAATGGCGGCAGTGATGGCAAGTCCGGCATCACAATCTCCGGAAAATTCAAAATATAATCCGGCACCTCAAATCCTTCAATCTTAATCTCATAATCCGGCACAACATCAGGAAGCGTAATTGTTGGTAAATTCGGCAGTGTAATCGGCTCCGGCATGAACACAATATCCGGCCACACAATCTTCGTTCCCATTTTTATCTGAGACATATCAAAGACAATATCCGGCCACTTTGGAATTGGAATAATCGGCGGATCCGGAATTGCCATGAAGAACTGCATCAATATTCCCAATTTGCTGAACCGATCATTTTTACACTCATCGCAGGACTGCTGATATTCCGCTACGACATCAAGAATTATCTTCCAGTCGCGGAATGTACGCGTCGCATCCTCAAACGCCTTCATCCACGAGGCAATGGTCTTTTCCTGTCGTCGGATATATCCGCCGGTATACTCCATAATCGCATCCAGATAACAAACCAGCTGGCTTGCATACTTCGATTCAAGCGTTCTCCACTTCAAAATCTCCGACGGCAGGTTCGCCATCTTATCCAGCTTATCCATCATTTTTTTCACCGACGAAATCATCTCCGTCATATCCAGCGTCACCTTGTCGCACAAAGTTTTTCGATATTCATTTTCATCACAACTCCAGAATTCTTTTACATTTTTTAATTGTTGTTCTTCATACTCAATCCAGAAATGCGCCTGTCTTTTCCATTTTTCCAGCTGATCCTTCGAAAGCGAAGGAACTTTTAGCAGAACTTCTCTCCCTTCAATCTGTACAAATGGAATACTGCTGATCGCCTTAAGCACATCAAACATGCTCTGCATTTTCCCAAAAGTCTTTCCGGAAGCTTTAAATTTCCCACCCAAACTGCTGAAATCCGGATAAATAAAATAGAAATCCGGCAGATCTAAAAGCTTGTTATAAATCTCGTCTGTTTGTTTATCTATCCAGTTCGTAATCGCCGCAGGAAATCCCGGAACCCGAATATTCACTTTCGCCGCAGCGGAAATCGGTGCATCTGTATCGCTGTAACTGCCGCCCATATCAAAAGCATCGCTTCCGGCTGAAGCATCGCCATTAGAGATCACAGTCGCCATCCCGATATCCGGATTACTTACGACATTTTTTGCCTTGGCAATGGCCTCATTTACCGGTCCAAGGAAGTCCGGACATCCTCCAAGCATCTCCGTCGGGACGGCAAATGCATAACAAATTCCTGTTGCCGGACCAATCGGGGGGTTTGTTCCCAAGCAAACGGAGGTTCCGAGACCCATTGTTAAAGTTGGATTTACGTAGAATCTGAAAGTAGAAACAGCATTTGTTGGCCAAAATGGCGCAAATCCAATCGGATTAGGAACTCCATAAGCAAAAAGAGAAATTCCGGGCACTGATTCATTCGGTGCCAAAAACGCATAATTATAAGGAATCGGCAGACAACCTCCACCCGAACAGCGGAATTTACTGGTTAAATCTTTAATTCCCTCTGCGACCGCCGCAGCATAATTTTCATAGCTGTTCATTGCCTTGTCCCAGCTATCGCTACATCCATCAAAATCCTTGTCCTGTGCAGATTTTCCGCTCAGCTTCGACAATTGCTTTTGTAAACCTGGCGACAGCTGCGGTGTTCCGCCCGCTCCCGGAATACTGTTGATCAAATCCTTCGCATTTAAACCCTGTTTTGCAAATTCTTCATTATATAAATCATCACCGCTTTTTCCTGTAACATCAGCCTGAGTTTGTGAGTATTTTACCTGGCCTTTAGCTGTCAAACCGGTGGAATAAATATAAGTCAAAATTCCGCTCGGATTCACACTCGGTCGCACCTGTACATCCAGATATTTATCCGGAGCAGCCACTTTTCCTGCTGATTTATATGAAGCAAAATTATTTCCCAAATCAAAATCTACCTCAGAAGTTTGCTCTACCGTCATCGTATATCGAATCGTTCTTGTGCCATTGGCAGGAACTGAAATATTTGTAATTACATTGGAGCGCAGACTCATTCCGGTCTCCTCAAATTTCAAACTGTCCCCACAACTATCCAGACAAGTCAGACTTTCCGGCACCATCGACATTGAAATCGGTGTTAAATCCGAAATCATCATATTACTGATACTCGAGCCGCCATTTTTTAAAGTAATTACATAATTAATCTTATCGCCGACATTCACCGAGCCGCCATTTACATCAATGGCCTGCTTTGTGGAATTCAAAAGTTTGCCGTCTTTTGGCAGATGCACAAAATTATAACTGCTATTATTAAATTCAAAATTAATAAAACTGTCCTCATCGGGAACCGAAATACCTGAATAATAAGCGAAAAGATCATTTTTCAGATTTAAATTCTGATTAACAGAAATACCAAAATTAAACACGCTATTCTCTCCCGGATTAGTCTCCAGACCGCCGCATTTTTTCCCATCATTTTTGTTATAGAACATTCTTATCGCACCGCCAGAATCGCTTACTACCAAATCTTCACAGCCATCGACATTGAGGTCTCCAGCTTTCATCTTCAAAAGTTTACTGTCCTGCGAACTCAATTTAAGATTTAGACTACTTCTCTTTAAATGACCGTTTTCATTGATAAATAGGGAAGTGCAGGTTTCATTTTGCTTACAGCTTTCCTTTGTACCGACAATCAAATCATCATAGCCGTCATTATTTACGTCGATTCTGGTAGCGCTCAAAATTCCCCCGAATACTTTCAGCAGATACCCCTTGTCTCTAAATTTTCGGTTGCTGTTTTCATTTTCCAGCAGTCGCACATAGCCATCTTCATAAACCAAAAGAATATCTTCTCGTCCGTCCCCGTTAAAATCAAATTTTACCATCTCTTTCACCTCATCCGGTCCGGCAAACAAAGATTTTCCAATATCTGTCGTGTATCCTGAAAACTTGCTTACAACTCCCATCACGCCCTCAACTTTCAGTTTAATATTTGGATCACCGAAATTAATTCCCGCATCCGATGCATAAGGCACATTTGCCTCGCCAACGGAATTTCCTGCCGCAAAAAGCAGCATATGTTTATTTTTTCCGTCAAAACCAACACCCGCATTTTCATTGGCGCTTTCCAAAGAATTAAAGCCCGTTCCGGCTCCCTGAGTCTGATCTATCTCTTTTTCCCCATCGACCAGATAAACACCCTTCGGCAAATTTGTCGCACTGCCGGTAAAACTCTGAACCCACTGATATTTACTATCCGGCATGCTCTCCATAACGTACACGCCTGGAAAATATTGTTTCACCTCGGAGCCAAAAGAAATAACTTTTACATCCTGAGAAACACCATTTAGATCTACAAAATTTTCTCGATAAACAATTGTTCCAATCTCCTCTCCATTTTTCAAAATAGCTAATCCAAAGCCAGAAACTTTCTGCTCCGTAACTCCCAGTTCAAAAATTTTGTCACTGATCGTCACTCTTCCAAATTTATCTATTTTTACTTTCACCTGACCATTTTCTACCAGATGAACTTCCTCGCCTTCTTGCTTAAAAATCCCTGCGGCAAGCTCTTTTACAAAGATGCCATTTTCCTTTGGAAGCTCTTTAGTCAGTTTCACCTTTGAGTCGCTTCTTGGAACATAGAAAACACTTATTAGTTCTTTATTCTGCAAATTATCTTTGACCGAAACTTTTTGATATGGAAACTTTTCTGTTGCCGGGACTACCTTGGAGGTGAGATTGCCTCCCATTAGATTAATTTTCCCATAACCATCTACACCTACTATCCGCTGTTTTTCCCTATTTGAAACAGTTGTGGAAGTCACGGCTTGCACCTGTCCGTTAAATAGAAAGGTTTCTGCCAAGCCATTTTGCTCTCCAAAACTACCACCCAAAATTGATGTATAAAGTACGCGTGGACTAAAATCTTTTACCTCGAAATCATGAACCTGCTTCGTTATTTTTAGAGATAAAAGACCATCTTTCACGTCTTTCGCTTTTGCAACTAAATTCACTTTCCCTGAAGATTTACCGCCTTTTATTATTGTTGAGGCCGAACCATTTAATGTTATTGCACTTTTTGCACCGGAAAATTTTATAAATTCCGCAGTTTTTTCTGTCGGCTCAAATGAAATTGTCGTTGTGTTATCCGTAGTCACCACATTGCCATTTTCATCGATCAGATCAGCCTTCACCACCGTATCTTCTTTTCCACCGGTATAAATAACTTCTTTATCTGCAGCCATTTTTATTGCCACCGGTTTTCCAGGAAGTACTTTGAATTTGACCGAATTTGAAACAAATCCTGGCACATTAACAAGAATCTCTGCCTCACCTGCTGTTTTTGTCGACTTGAATCTCACGTTCGCTTCATGCAAAACTCCGCCAATCATTTTTTTCGGAGCCGCGGCCAAAAATTTGCCAAAACTGTCATTCACAATTTTAAAATCAATCGGTCCATTATAGCTCCCCACAGCCTTGCCATTAGCCATTAATTCAGTTTTCATACTGATCACCGAATTTCCATCCGCAAGAATTGAAGGCTTGTCCAAAGTCAGTTTCAAACTTACGTTTTTTGGATCCAGGACCTCGATTTCCTTTGTCGCACCAATATATTTTGTAAAATCAATTTTCTCATTCTGAAGCAGTTTTTCCTCCAGCTCCATATCCATCAAAACCGCAAAAACTTTTGTTTTTCCGATCGTATCTTCTGCTAGTAAATCCACGCTTACAAAGCCGTCAAAAGCATTTAATTGAAGTCCGGCGCTCGAAGGAGCAATATCCTCCGTCTCATTAAAATGAGCCTTTTCATTCACAAACAAAGCAACCCGCGAAAATGCATTGTTTGCAACATTACCAAACTGATCGCGCAAAATTACATTCACCTTTGTTTTCGACTGATTATTTGCCACAAGAATTCCTGATTCCGGTAAAATCTCAATTGCCGTTACCTCACCTGCAGTTAAAAACAATTCTTTTTCCTTAATCGGATAAAGCCCTTCAACAACCTCTGCCCGAATTTTGAATTCACCCGCTTTTTTACTGCTCTTAATTTTTACTGTCGCTGTTCCTGCCTTTGTTTCCACAATATTCGCGCCCACAAAGCTCACCATATTGGGGAATTTTGCATCCACAATCGAAAATTTAACTGAGTGCACCTTGTCGCTTTCCACTTTTCCGTCGGCGCCAAAAACCTGTGCCAATACCTCCATCTCACTCTTTCCGTCCGCAAGCAGACTATCGCTTCCTTCACCGGTAAATACTTCCAGATTTGTTCCTGCCGAAGTGATTTTAATGCTGTTGGAAACGACCGAACCGCTCTTCACCGTAAATACTGCAGTGCCGCTATTTTTAGTAGAAACCAGGTTAAACGAGGTTCCTCCAGAAATTAAATTTTTCCCTGCCCCATCACTTAAATCAAAAATAGGATTCTCTGAATTTTGATTGATTTCCAGTGTCACAAGATCACTCCCGCCGCTATCTCCATTCACGGTAATAACTAATTTATCACTGCCATTAGCCGCAAAAACTTCTTTATTCGCGGAGATACTTAAACTACTCAATGGCTTTTTCTCCTTACTTTTTGCCAGTGTTTCTTTATCAATTCCGGATTTATCCTGCACTCTTTCTTCTGAAGCCGAAGCCGCAAAACTACACACATCCTTAAACTCCGGAATATTCGTAAAATAATTTAAAAACTCCTCTGTCTCTTTCAAAAACTGACTTAAATCGACAAATTGAAAATCCAATTCCGAGTCTTCTTCTGCAGCGCCGCCTCCCGCACCTGTGCCTGCATCTGCATCTGAAGCTTCAGAGCTTTCTTCTGCGAGCTCCTCATCAAAATTCAAAGGATCAAATTCTTTCGCCGTTTCTTCGGGCAGATCCTTATTGAAGTTCATATTGAAATAATCCTTTTCTCCATCCAGCACCAGATAAGCCGCCTCATACCCATAAGCCTCCTTGCCACTGGAAGGGAAAAGGGTATTGTCGTTTACGTACGCATTTGCCACCCCGCTTAAATAATTTTTCAAAACATACTGATGTTTTTCATCGATGTTTAAATTTTTCCAATTAAGAGCATCATAGATTTTCTTCGTATCCGCCGCCTTTAAGTTGAATCCATCAACCGGGTCATCGATTTGTTGGCTAATTACTGGCAGAAGGAAATCTTTCAAAATCTTGTCGCGAATCTGTGCAGTAGTATAACTTTGAGGATTAACATTTTTTCCAAACACCCGATAACTTCCCGGTGTAGACGCAATCTGATCGGCAACTTTCGTGATATCCGCTACCAGTTGATTGTAATTTTCTGTCTGGAATAAATTCGGATAAACAATTTTATTCGTTTGTCCCGGGAAATAATGAATGCTTGTATTTAATTTACTGACAATCGCCTGCTCGTTGATTCCCGGTTTCGGATCGTTCTTCGGATATCCTGGCAGGGGAGTAGGAGGGCTGTGGAAAGCCACATATCTTGGATTATCTATTGGCATGCTAAAAGCGCCCATCGACTTTAATTGTTCAGAAATTGTATGTTCTGTTGGTTCATTATGAAGTACAACACTGGAAATTTTCTGCCCGGTGCCCTCCACGGTTACTACTAAATTCACATCAAAAGGTGTACCGGAAAGCCCCGCCGGAATTGTGTAAATTGAATTATGTGACAAAAGTTTTCTGCCGATTTCACCAAGATCCTTTGAATTAATCGGATTCATCTTCTCTTCCTCAAAATCAAAAAACTTCTGTTCATAAACCCCGTCAAGGTCTTTATCGCGCCACTCATAATCGCGGATTCCGTCTTTATCATTATCAATACCATCAAAAAGGCCGTACCTGTCGGAAAAATCTTTCAACGTAACTACGACGCCACCAAGATTATTGATAGTAACCTGACTTGCATCGAGATTTTCCAGATCATTCCAAATCAATTTTCCAGGTGCAGATTTTGGCTCTTTTCCATTGTTACCGACAAACGAAGCAATGTTATTTAAAAGTTTTCCATAAAAATCCCCATTTATATCCAAATCCTCGCCAGTCGCTCCGGATCCTGCCAAAGGAAAAGGATATGGATTTGAATCTTTATCCAAAGTTCCGACTGCCGGAAGACCGCTGTAGCAAGCGTTATAATAGACGTCATCTATCTCTTCAAATTTCTTCCCTGCCGGAAACTGAAGAACATTTTGATGATTCTGATAATCCGCACTATCTCCGGAATTTTTGTATTCATCATTGCGTTTTACATTTTCCGGAAACATCAGTTTTGCACCGACGCCTGGAATATTCACCTTCACTGGCGCCTTACTTCCAGCGGGATCCAATACTGGCATTGTTGCCAAAAGATAAAAACAACGATCACTGTTTCTTCCTGCTGAATTCGCATTACATCCCGCCGAAGGATCGTAGCCTTTGCTTGAATAGCCCTGATTTTTCGTATCATAAAGAGTAAAAATCACTCCCTGAGTCTGTGAATCAAATTTATACTGTTTCTCAAATCCCTGAGGAAAGCCAATTCTCGAAAGTAAAACCATTACTTCCTTCCCGCCATTATTGGTCAAGCCATCTTTGTTTACAGTGAAAGTGAAATTCACATTCTTTTTCTCCTTACCACCTTTCGGATAATATTCAAATCCGATATTTCCTGCAGCATAGTTAATATTATTTACCGATTTTCCTGGGGCAAATACCAAATCCAGTCCATCAACCTGTTTATCCAGCACTCCTTTCACAATCTGATAGGACTCCTCAATCGCCTGATCAAAAGTATATGAGCTGTCGATCAGTTTTCCATTAACTTTCCAGATAATATCTCCTTTTGCAAAAACCTTTTCCAAAGGATTTTCCGCAAACAAAGTATTATCGATAAACGCTGAAATGCCGTATTCCGGCTTATCCTCAATCACGGCGCCGCTGCTGATTTTATTGCCGGAAAGCTTATTTGCCTCCGCCGGCGACAAAAGCCTCGTATTCACGCCCACCGTATGCAGCGGCGCCACAGTTGCGGGATTATCCGCCCGGATTGCTCTTGTTAAAATCGAATATTTCCCGTCTTTCGGCACATAATTTAAATCGCTGTCAAAATTTTCTGATTTAGTAGAGCCGAGATAAACACTGCACTGCTTCGCATTTTTCAAAATTCCCGATTCAATGCCGTTAATATAAAATTTCCCATTCAGCTCATTTTGATAATGAAATCTAAACAAAACATCTTTTGTATTCAATCCGTCCGGTGTGTATTTGAAATCAATTTTCGTTCCATTCGGATCACTCAAATACCCCAAAAGCTTTGTGCTTTTCACAAGTTCCAGCGGCTCCTCGATTAACTCCACCACCTGATTAATCTTCTTTTCCAAAGCGTCATTCACCTCTTTAAGATAGCCCTTTGTATATTCATCCTTGATTGTTATCAAAACTGGTGTGCTGTCCACATCTTTCGCATCATAACGCCCTGTCCCTTCCGCAAACTCATTAATTTTCGAGATATGGCTGGTGAAAATCTTAAAATAAGGAATCAAGAACTGGTCAATAATCTGTTTTGTATAAATATCCGGCATCTGCGCCATCGCATCACTATTTTTCAAACTCTCCGCAAAAGATTCCTGTCCCGCCTTCGGTTTTAATTCAAGGCTTCCGCTTACTTTCTCCGAAACTTCTTTTGCCCAAAACTTGTTGTAGCGGTTATATGCCAGGTCCTCCCAGCTTTTCAGATAGTCCACATAATATTTATAAACATCGCCATTGATCGCTTCTTCCTCGTGCACCAGATCGCTGTAGAAAAGCTTTTTCTCAAACTTCGCATACTCCGGAACCTCCTCGTAATACAAATGATTTTTGTCAAAATACTCTGCCAGCTGCTCACTGCCCTTCGGTCCCTTCTCCGGCGCCCGAATCACTCCATGCCAGATTTCCGGTTTTGCAAAAGTATTGTCCGGATTGAAAACAAAACCATCCGTCCCTTCATCATAAACATATGCTTTATTTTCAAAGTCCGTATAAGGAAACAAACTCGCAAACCGATTGCCATTTTTATCGACCACTGGCAGCGGCACATCGCCAACCAGCACAATTCCCGCTAATCGATTGTTATGCGTGCCATCACCATTCACATATAAATTCTCCAGCACCCGCGCAAGATCCTCAGCCGTCTCCTTTTTCTTGTCAAAATAAATCAGCTTCACATCCGTAAGCTCATTGCTATCTCGCAAATCCTCAACATATCTCACCACGCGCTCACCCAAAGTCGAAGAAGCGAGCTTGTCCGGATATTTATTCCTAAGGCCGCTATAAGATCCCAAATCTTGATCTAGCTCCGTATCAATAACCACCGCAATCAGATCATAAACCGTCTCCGTTTCGCCATCTTTGTCAGCCGTATCAATGGTCTCCGCAAAACTCACGCCATTAAATACCTGCGTAAAGAAAAACGTAAAAAGAACGAACGACGTAAAAATTTTAGAAATGAGGCTCATAAAAGCATAATAATCCAAGTTCAAATTATATAGATTCGAGCCCGAAAAAACAATT